>Ga0316197_10000016_pt1 | contig 236018 bp, 207 predicted proteins | sample OudBiesiAoxic_MG_FD_204939 | JGI IMG/M metagenome (GOLD analysis project Ga0316197, IMG submission 204939) | Coastal sediment microbial communities from Oude Bieten Haven, Netherlands - site A oxic | ecosystem: Environmental > Aquatic > Marine > Coastal > Sediment | place: Netherlands...
CACCCGTCCGCCGCTCGACGTCTGATAGCAAGCTATCTCCGTTTCCGCTCGACTTGCATGTGTTAGGCCTGCCGCCAGCGTTCAATCTGAGCCATGATCAAACTCTTCAATTAAAGTTTTTTTGTTTTGTTCGGTTAAGAGCAAAACGGCTCAATGAATTATACTGTTTATATAGTGAATCGAACTAGGTTCGATTCTATGAACACTCATTCATCGAGTAAATTTTTGATTGTCTCGTGAGAGACAATTTCGAATAACTCAACACCTGTGAGTGTCCACACAGATTTCTTGTTTCGTATTGTTAAAGAACGTTTGCCGCTGTGGGCTAGGGCTGCGTATTCTACGCTTTCCTTGGTTGGCGTCAAGTGCTTTTTTTAAAAGATTTTTAATCGTTTAAAACGAGTTAAAAACTATCGTAAAACTTAGCGGACTTGTTGCCCTGACTGGTTTCAGCTTTCGTTTAAGAAGACTGGCTTGCCGTGTCAGTGGATGCGCATTATAGGGATACCAGCCCAGAGCACAAGGGCTTTTTAATAAAAAATCGATCTTTTTGCAGTTTTCACCTTTAACCACACTGTACCCACGTCTTACCCCCTGAGTTATCCACATAAAGTCTTGTCAGGAGGTAATTGCGGTACCAAAATAACGATTTACACGGGATCTTGATGGATGATCACTTCCGCATGGTCAAATGCGCCTCTTAATCTTTCCTCGGTTTCATCTGCGATTGTATGGGCATCTCTTAATGTAAGTGCACCATCCAGCTCTAAGTGACATTGAATGAAGGTGGTCTTTCCTGACTCACGCGTTCTTAAATCATGAAAGCCATTCACCCTTGGGTCTTGCTGGATTAGCTCCACAATCCTCAACCGAGTATCGGCATCTAATTCCCTATCGAGTAATGACTGAATTGAACGGTAGCCAAGTCCAATGGCCTGTTGACCAATAAATATGGCAATAAGAATGGCAAACAGACCATCGGCCCACCACCAACCATATTGAGATAAGACTAATGCAAGTAATACTGCTGCATTCAGAAACAGATCAGACTTATAGTGCAATGCATCGGCTTCCACAACAGTACTGGAAGTCTCTGCTAAGGCTCTTTTCTGTAATAAGACCAAAGCAAACGTTAATACAATCGCGATAACGGATACCACAACGCCGATCATGGCATGGTTAATTGGCGTCGGATTAATTAATCGGTCGCCACCATGAAATAGCAACAGGAATGCTGATCCAAGAATAAATGCTGACTGAGCTAGGGCAGCCAAAGGCTCGGCCTTACCATGTCCGTATCGATGATCTTGATCGGCTGGGACGATTGCATAGCGAATAGCAATAAAATTAACTATAGAGGCAAGCGCATCGGCAAAGGAGTCGGTTAAAGACGCTAGCATACTGGCTGAACCTGAATACATCCAAGCCGCCATCTTTATAATAATAAGGGTCAAGGCAGTCGCCACAGCTGCGCGGCTAGCTAACTTGACCCAAAAATCGTATTGGGAAGTTTGTTTCATAGGATCATATTTCTACTATCTATAGCTACTATCGTTTTCTATTAGATAGTAGGGGAAGCACATGAACCTAAGTGTATCTTAAATCATCCGAAAATACTGATGACTATCGGTCACCTTTACGTTCGTTACGAGAGCGGGCCTTTGCGAAGTTATCTTTAAACTTAACTTGCTGCTCAGGAGTAAGTAACTGATATATCTCATTCTGGACTTTAAGCATGCCTACTGCTTTATCTTGTCGCTTCTCTTGCTTCTGTTGCATGAGTAGCTTTACTTGAGACTCATCGAAACTATCTGCTGTGATCAAGGCCAGCATCTCTGCTCTATGTGCCTGTCGCTCATCACTTGTTGGACGACTACTCTGCATTGACTCTTTCTGTGCTTTCATCAATGTTTTGATTTCCGTGCGCTGTTCATCGGTCAGATCTAAGCCTCTGAACATCTTCTTCATAGCACTCTTCATACCACCATTATGATGCCCCATTCTGTCACTCTTCATATGGTAGCCACTTTCCTGGCATCGAGTCTGCTGTTCTGCATACACGCTTGTCGTTAATAACGCGGTACTGGCCACGATGGCAAGTAGCCCTGCTTTCAAAGTATTCGCTTTCATATAACTGGCCTCTAATTTTATGGGGTGATCCCCTTGATTCGACACTAGCTATTTTAGCGCCCCCTATGTAAGTCAGGGTTTTGGTTTCGTAAAAGACTGTAAATAAAGTAAGACCGGCTATTGCAGCCGATGTCGGGTCCTTTATCTTTACGTAGAATTACATTGATAAACTGCAATTGACATCCAAAAGGGTATAATTCCCTTGTTAGTGTCTTGTTTTAAGGTATAGAAATTTATGAGCCAAATATTGTTGATCGATGATGACCTGGGCCTGTCTGAGCTTTTGGCACAACTTCTTGAGTTAGAAGGGTTCGACCTTACTCTTGCCCACGATGGACAAACAGGGCTCAAGCTCGCACTCGAAAGTCAATTTGATCTTATTCTCTTAGATGTGATGCTACCTAAACTCAATGGGTTTGAAGTGCTAAAAGCACTTCGTGCCAGCAAGCAAACTCCGGTTCTGATGTTAACCGCAAAAGGTGATGAGATTGACCGAGTTGTCGGGCTTGAAATTGGCGCAGATGACTATCTACCTAAGCCCTTCAATGACAGAGAGCTCGTTGCCAGAATAAAGGCCATTATAAGACGCTCAAATATTTTACCGGAAGAAAAAGCAACGACAGTATATGAGTATGGTGATATTCAGCTCGACCCCGGTAGACAAGAGGTCTTTTGCCAAGACCAACTACTGATATTAACCGGAACTGAATTCGGATTACTGTTTGAGATGTTGCAAAATGGCGGCGAGTTAATCAGTAAAGAGATGCTCAGCGAAAAAGTGCTGGGGAAAAAGCTGATGCCTTTCGATCGCAGCCTGGATATGCATCTTTCAAACTTACGTAAGAAACTCCCCGAACGAACAGATGGTCGACCTAGAGTCAAAACGATCCGAGGTAAGGGTTACATTTGGCTGCCCTAATGATCAAAGATAGACTGCCAAACCGCATCTTCATCAAATTACTCCTCGGCTTCTGGCTCTGTAGCTCCCTCATTATTGCTATCGTCGGCCTATTGCCTCTATTGCAGCAAAATCACGATCGTGCCCCATTGCCTCCTCACCTTGAGAAGTTGCTCGAACGATATGCTGAACTGATCATAGATAATCCGGAGATCATTCAAAGTAATCAGATCAGACGCCTTAACCACCGTCGTGATTTTAAGGGAAAACCGATACGATTCTATCTTGTAAACGATCAAGGAAGGGTCATCAATACCGATAAAGTGTCACGTGGTATGCGGCGATTCATGCTCATGGCCGAAGAAGTCAGTAAGCCGATCAGTCATCAGTTTAAAGATGAATTACTCTTTGGACCCTACGACTTTCAAGTCTCAGGAAAGCAATACTCTTTATATGGTCGATTTAATGATCGTCATCCACGTCCCTGGTTTTTCTTTTTCGCTGAAAACAAACTGCTCACATTAACGCTGGCAATTGGTTTGTCAGGGCTGATTTGTGGGCTTCTCGCGTGGCATTTAGGTAAGCCACTTAGAACACTGAGACTCAGTGCCGATGCGCTTGCCAATGGAGATCTGACCAACCGAGTCGACAGTGCAACCACTAAGCGAAAAGATGAGATAGGTCAACTAGCTCACGCCTTTAACGGTATGGCAGACTCCGTTGAAAATATGGTGAATAGCCAACAAAGACTCATCAGCGATATTTCACACGAGCTTCGTACACCTCTGACCCGATTGCAACTCGCGCTAGCCTTAGCGCGTAAGAAAGGGCAAGAATCCGCAGAAACTGAGCGTATTGGCTATGAGGCTGAGCAGTTAGAGAAGATGATTTCAGAACTACTAGAGTTATCTAAAGTCAAACTCAATGCTCATGATCACAAAAGACACTTGGGCTTAGCGGAGACATTGGGGCAAGTACTCGACGACGCCGAGTTTGAGGCAGAGCAGCAGCAAAAGGAGTTATCAATTGAGATAGATGAGGAGATAGAGTTACCTCTCTATCCGAAGCCTCTTTCCCGTGCTATAGAAAACCTGTTACGTAACGCTATTCGTTACTCGCACTCTTCAGTCTCAATCAAAGCCCACAAGGCAACAGACATGGTGATAATTGAGATAACCGATGATGGGCCCGGTATCGATAATGAACATGATCTACAGGCGATCTTCAAACCTTTCTATCGCCCACAATCGGCAAGAGAGCGGGAGTCCGGTGGTTGGGGGTTGGGCCTTGCCATTACCGAGGCCGCTATAATGGCTCATCAAGGAAGCATTACCGCGGCGAATATTCAGCCCCATGGGCTAAGTGTGACGATAGAGCTTCCAAGTTAAGCTGCCGAAGCGGCTCGCTCCTGTACTAACCAGGCAGAGAACTCCATCTTTCCCGGGATACGCTTATCTGAGTGCCCCATAAGATGGGTGAGCGCATAGCTGAACTGGTAATACATCTGCACGTCGCCGCTATGCTTATTGGCATCATCACTATTTATCATGGCACCGCGTAAATAGTTAACGACTAATTCAGCCCTGTCGAAACCGACAACATCACCAACTTGGCTAATCAAGGCCTTATTCCACTGTTCATATTGAGAGTGAAGCTTCTCGAAACGGTGGCGATAATACTGAGTCGCTTGCACTAAAATCTCGGCGTTTGGCATCACACGTTCGATAACAAAACGTTGATTAGAAAGCGTATCTCGCAAACGCCAGCAGTGGTGGAATAAGATTCGCCTTAATGGATCGTTATAGTTGAAATCATCTTCTTTGGCTTGATCCAACCAGCGGCTGTAATCGGCACATGCAACAGCAACAATAAGATCCGCTTCCGAAGGGAAATGATTATAGATGGTGCCTTTCGATATCTGGCTTGCCTTCACTAAGTGTGATCGACAAAGATCGAATGTCTTATGCCCTTGCAGGCACCTTTGAGCGACCTCTATCAGGTAGTTACCACGCTGCTCCCAGTTACTCATAATCAACCTCACCACACTTCCAGTAAACAATCTAATTTCAACTTCACAATCATAAGATAACAAGCTTCACTACAATTCGATATTGAGTAATACTGATAGCACTATTTACTATCTCAATATCAACAAACGGCTACCTATGCTTAAGATTGAATTATTAGAGGGTTTTATCGCCGTCGCCGAGTGCGGAAACTTGTCTAAGGCTGCGGAGAAGATCTGTCGAACTCAATCGACCCTAAGCTTACAGATAAAAAAGCTTGAGGAGAGTGTGGGTCAACCACTGTTACTGAGAGATAATAAAGGTGTTTCCTTGACAGAGTCGGGGGAAACCCTGCTCAACTACGCCTATAAGATGATGCAGCTAAACTCTCAGGCACTCGATGAGCTCAAAGAGTGTCAAAACAAGGAAGTCATTCGCTTCGGTGTTCCTACCGATTACATTAATCGTTACTTAGATAGCTGTCTGCTTGAGTTTATTCGTGAATTCACCTGCATCGAGTTAGTCATAGATACCGACGTCAGCGGCAACCTTTATAAGCGTCTGCATCAGGGTGAATTCGATGTTATTGTCGCGACTCACTGGCAAGCGCCAGCACCTGGGCATGGTGAACTGCTATTTGAGCGCCGCTTTCACTGGGCTGCAGCCAAGAGCGGTAATGCTCACAAACGCGATACCATACCTATGGCACTCTATCCTGAGAACTGTCCAATTCGAGCTCAGGTTTTTGCCAACCACCAGATATCTATGCGACCGATTAACGTGCTACTTTCCACGCCTTCACCGAATGCACTGTGCATGGCGGTTGAAAACGATTTAGCTATTGCACCTATCGCAGAGTTTCGCATTAACGACAAGATGGAAATTCTCGACCCTGTTGAGCACAACATTCCTCCCCTTCCCGTCTTTAATGAGTCTCTGTACCTCAACCCCGATACACAAACTAAAGCAACCAATCAATTAATCACATTAATTAAGGCAAATGTGGAAAACCTGGCAACGTCGCAATAAACGCAGGTTGAACACTAATAGTTTCATATTCAAATGATTAGCCACCAGTCCTTATTACCAGCATAAATAATGTTTATGTGATGACATAAAAAAACACCAACCACGCGCATGTGGTTGGTGTCGGCAACATAGCCAAAAGATAGTTTTGGATAAGTTGCCGGGAGCTTTGGCAACCTATTCCAACCCTCTGACTTCTAAATCCCTTAGAAGTAGTACCCGAAGTTGATGTTAACGCGCTTATCCCAGTCATCGCCCATCTCAGGAAGGCCAACATGGTCATTATTCGCCGTTGAGAAGGTCATGTTTTTACCCATGATGAAATCTATCATGGTGTAAGTTGCCCCTGCAGAGATGGCGACACCTGTTACGTTTTGTAGGCTGTCATCGTAGCTGCTGTCAGCGACATCAGGAGTCATCAAGCCAAAGTCGTTATAGAACTTCAGGCTTCCCCAATCAGTTGTAACGGTTTTCGCGATATTCGCGCTGTAAGCCTGACCTTTTGAGGCAATTTCGTATTGCCAGCTCACCACTGAGACACCAATCTTGTTGGCATCAGCACTGTCGGCTGCATCATACTCATACTGCATCGCTTGTAGCTGCAGGTTCCAGCCATTAAAGCTGCTATCAAGATGGGCTGCTACCGCATAACGATCACCGGTATTACCCGTTTTACTATTGTAGATCTGCCCCGCTTCAACCGAACCACCGATTGTGGTTGAACCACCTTCATGTTCAAATTTGTAGGTCTGACGTAGATTTAACTGGTTTGTCTCTTCGTTATTGTACTCGGTACCATTAATGGTGCCGGTATAAAGATCGGTAGCATAACGTTTGTTTTCACTTGCACCGTATTCGGCATTCTTATAGAACGCCATATCGGTATGCCAGCCATTTTTCTCATAAACCGCTTTTACACCAATATCATGGTCGTCTTCGAAGCCAAGGTAGTAAGGAATACCGAACCAGAAGCTATTAGAGATAAAGCCAGGATTACCAAATGGGACCTTGTTAATACCAAACTGAAGCTGCCAGTCTGTATCTAGATCATAATAACCATAACCGTACTTAATATAATCGGTACTGGAAGTAAAGCGGTACTCTGCTGACAAGCCCCAATCACCTTTCTTACCATTAAACTTGATAGCAGCCATATCAAAAGTTAGGTCGCCGCCTTTATCTTTTGAACTTTCACTGTAATCTTTATAAGCATAGTTAACTCGTACAGCACCACCAACATTAATTCCATCTTCAGCCTGAGCCAAAGTAGAAACACCAGATAGCGCAATAGCACTCGCAACCATAGACAACAGAAATTTATTCGTTCTCATCATTATCACCCATTTATATAATTTTATATTTTTTATTTTCAGCCAAGCACTTAAACTGAATATACACACCGAACTACATTTAACATTTCAATTCCGGTTTACTACTTATAAATAATTATCATTGTAATAAACCGGAAATGTTAATATTGAATATTCAAAAATTATCGATTACCACTTCACTTTAGTCAGATCACACTGAATAACTTCACCTCGGTTTGCGGGTGTACCAGGATTCTTAGCAGACTCACAAAGCAATGTTGTGCCATAGTCATTACGCTTGTCATGTGCATTACTTCTTGCCCAGACAGACACGATTGCACGCTCTTCAGGTTTAGCTTCACAGCTTCCATCGACATCAAATGCATGAATAGTATTCTGGTGGAAGTACAACAGAGGATCTTGCTCTGCACTACCCGCTTGCCACATCGAAGCTTCATTCGCCTGACTCGCATCAAACTGCACCCGGCGCATCTTGTTGTCTTCTTTTACCGTCTTAACCAATGGAGAGTCTTCTCTGACAGCAAAGCTCTTAAATTGGTTAGTACATGCCGGCTTACGCATGTTGTAGTAGATTTCAGAGATGGCGTGATTGTGATATGGATACAGTGTATTAACTGATTGCACCGTCATTCCGACTTCAGCACCCACTTTTTCACCATTAATTTCGTCGATGCGTAGCAAGCCCCAATGTCCGAAAATTTCGGCATAAGCATAGCCACCACGAATATTATTGAAGTTTTTATCGTTACGCTTGCTCTCTTCACCATACATAGGGAACCAGCCAGCTGCTGCCCATAAGTTTGGCAGCGCATTAGCACTTACATCATATGGAAAAGAAGCGGGCATTTTCACTTCATCACCCGTTACCATCTTGGCAAAGTTTTTAGTAAATTTTTGCCCAATCTTTCTGACCTCTTTATTGGTCACTTTTGTATTAAAAAAATCTTCAAACGATGTACGCTTAGCCCACTGTGCTACCGGAGAGTTCTTCTCCAGTTCGCCACCCGGGCTGTAGATCCAGCTAACATCTCTTCGCGCACCAAAACATTGCTTGGCTTTCTCAGGGTTATTGATCACCTGATAGATATTCTTCACCATGATCTTCATATCACGGCGATCCATGATACACATTTTCTTACCACCTTCGGTGGAATCGAACAGTGCCTCATCAGAGTTAATACAGTTACTCTCTTCACCATTTGTTAATGCATGAGCATAAGCTTTTAAGTAAGTTAAAGTCTCATCCCATAAAATATCTACATACTTCTGGTCTGCTTTTGAATAGTTAGGTACTTCACCTAAACACTTAAACTCAGCATCTTTGATATCATTGTTATCGAGAAAACTTGGAGTTTCTACTGCATAAGCACTGTTAGCTAATGCTAAGCTCAAAAAAAATATACTTTTTTTCATAATAGTTTCATCACCATATCGTATTATATTAATAATAGTTTCTTATTTATTTAATTAACTTTTATATTAAACCATGAAAATCTTATTGCATTACAACTCAAATCTTTAAATACATTCTATTGTAATATTCAATTCAAAACTGACTTTACATCTCAAACTAACACAGCGAACTAAATTAAATTTACAATATTGAATTGACTTCACACTTTTAATTTTTTTTACAACATAGATAAAAACGACATCCCCAAAGCACTCTTGCCACTAAGAATAAAACAAAAGTAAGAAGGGAGTGAAATGCAAACTAATAAGAGACAAGTTAATTATCTTTGCAGGGATACTTATATTATTAGTTCACATCAATTTTTTTACTATTAACATACCAACCGTAAATAGATGGGCAATTCACGGTTGGTGTTAAACAAATCCCGGCTAACCGGAATTTTTATTCTTTATGTTTATCAAACTTAAAGGTATGACAGTTGCTACATAAAGGTTTCTTAGGCGCATGTTCACCATGACACTCGATACAAGGCAGATCTTTACCATAGTGAAGGTTATTATGTGGATTTTGCCACTTATCCTCTTCGCTACGTGCAGTCTGCTTTGCTAACTCATCAATATCATGACACTGCAGGCAGGAATCATCTGATGGATAGTTTTTCAAGCCCTGATTATGACAAGTCTTACAACCTGAGTCATAAACCATTTCATGGTAGTCACGCTTATCTCTCGCTTGTACTGACAAAGCCAGACAGCAACCAAGAACCAGCGCAAGTGCGGTATTCATTTTATTATTCAAAATACTCATTACTCATTCCTCTTATTATCTGGCCAGGTTAGGCTTTCATGACACTTCTTGCTGCTGTCATGCCCATCACCATACACTCAGGGATTGAGCAACTACCTAGACGACTCACACCATGAATACCACCACATACTTCACCTGCTGCGTATAAGCCAGATATTGGCTGTCCAGTGAAGCTATCTTTCACTTCGGCTTTAGTCGTAACCTGCACACCACCTTGACAGTAATGCACCTTTGGCCACAAACGGACTACGGTAAACGGCGCTTCGATGAACTTGTCCTTCGCCTTAGTCATGTTCTTGCCAAACTGCTTATCATCACCAGATTTAACGTAGCTGTTGTACTCTTCGATCTGTGCCTTTAGTGGCTTCAGTGGCACTTCGAAATGCTTAGCCAGCTCTTCGATTGTGTCGAACTTCCAACCTACGTTGTATTTGATCACTTTCTTAGTATTAGGATGCTTCTTTGAGTCCTTATAGCTGGTGATCAAGATTGGAGGTAACGCCTCACCTTTCTCATCGCGACAAGATAGCTCGGCATCTGCACGCGTCTTACGATCGGCAATTTCATTCATGAAACGCTTACCGGTCAGACGGTTGATCGCCATTGAATGAGGGAAGTTATAAATAGAGTAGTTCGACACATAACCGAAACCACCTTCATCAGGTGATGCCCAAGGGCCCGATTGGATATGCGCTAAATGCACAGGAATGGCACCGAGACGGAACATCTCGTACATACCTTCGCCCGTCGCACCAGGTGCATTGGTACAACCCACTTCAGCAGTCAGAGTTGGATCTTGCGCCATACGTAGATCGATATTTTGTGCAAAACCACCTGTTGCAGCAATCACGCCACGCTTGGCACGAATGTAAACCAGCTTGCCTGAGTCTTCCTCTTTGAAGTAGTAGCCTTCACGCATTTTAACGCCTTCAACTTTACCGTCTTCACCTAGGATGAAACCTTCAAATTTAGAGCGATTATGGGTTTTAACACCGATGCGCTTACACTCTTTATAGAGCGGTTGAGTAATACCTGCACCACAGCTTACTGTAGTCTGGTATGTACGGGCAACCGAGTGACCACCTAACTGTTGCAGGTATGGATGGAATTCGGCACCGGCATCCATAGTCATCTGCAATGCTTCAACGGCATGACTTGCGACGTGACGCAGCAAGGCTTCATCGGCAATACCACGACCAGACTTCATCTGATCGGCAACCATTCTGTCTACAGAATCTTGTACACCCTCTTTTTTCTGCATAGGCGTACCTGGGGCCGCAAAAAGACCACCGTTAATGGCTGAGTTACCACCAAAGTAAGACATCTTTTCGAAGATATGAACGTCTTTTGCGCCTTTACGCGTGGCTTCGATTGCTGCGGCTAAGCCCGCAAAACCAGAACCAATAATTAAGACTTCAACCTCTTTGTCCCATTTTACACCGTCCGCTTTTTCTGAAATGGCCATTGCTGGAGAAGCTATTGCCACACCCGCAGCGGCTCCCATTCCTTTTATGAAATTACGGCGTCCAAGCAGATTTACATCACTCATCTGTCATCACCTTTATTTGTTTTAATCGACACAGTGATCATAAAGATGGAATGAGTTCCAAAACGGGAGTTACAAAACAGTGAGACAAAAACAATTTGATAACATGGTGAAAATTCAGCCTAGGTTCAAATTCACTTGAAATTACAACTTTAGAGGTATTCTGGACTCGATTCCAAAATCAGACGAAAGACTCGAAAGGTGGGGAAAACCAAGCGTGGGCCACGCCATGGTGTTAGTGTTATGAGAAGAAACATCGGAATATGTGTGTATGGAACTGGAAGATATCTACCGACAAGATCTAAGTTTGCTTATCGCATTGCAGATCTTGGTTGAAGAGTGCAGCGTTACTCGAGCCGCTAAGCGATTACACCTGAGCCAATCTGCCACCAGCAGAATCCTGGCTCGTCTGCGTGACATGCTCAATGATCCCCTTTTTTCCCGTGTCGGACAGAGGTTAGTACCTACTCAATTTGCCCTCGATTGCTACCAACAACTACAGCAACCTACAGGCCAATTAATTGAGATGCTCACGCCTAAGGTATTTGTGCCCGAAGCCTGCCGGCAAAAATTCATCATCGCCGCTACCGACTACGCGATGCAGGCCCTGGTGCCCTTCATCTTACCGGATATCTATCGTAAGGCGCCTAATATCAAGCTAGAAATCGTCCCGGTTCAACATAAAGAGCTGCAATCTCAGCTCAGCGCTCAGGGAGCCGATATGGCGATGTGTCGGGCCATAGGACAGACATTACAGCTTAATCAAGAGTTTCTGGGGAAGGTGGGGGTGAGTTGCCTGCTATCTCCAGGGCATCCCTTAGCGAATAGTGAATTAACGTTAGAAGATTATCTGCATTATCCCCATGCGACCATTGCGATAAGTGATGGGGTGAAGGCGCTATTAGATGCTGCAACTTCCGGTCATCAAGCGCCGACTGAGCGACTACGGACATCGCACCTCGATAGCGCATTGGCATTACTTCCCTTCCATGAGCTACTCATCATACTACCGGCAGGAATGGCACAGCTGGCGGCAAGCAAACATAGACTCAGAGTTAAACCGCTTCCGTTTGAGATCCCCGCACTGGATTATAACCTATTTTGGCATTCCAGATGTGAGTTAGACAAGGGCCAGCAGTGGCTTAGAAAAGAGGTAGCCACTGCAACACAAAGATTACTCGCAGACTAAAGTTGGACGAGAACTCGACCGGTTACCTGCCCTTTAACTATCTTATCGGCGAACTCTGGAACCTGGTCCAGGCTGATTGTCTGACCCGCTTGCTGGTAGTAGCTCTCTGGTAACAGCTCAAGCACTTGCTCCCACGCCGCCTGACGCTTTTCAAATGGACATGACACAGAGTCTACGCCCAACAAGCTGACACCACGTAAAATGAATGGCATCACAGTTGTTGGTAGTGCAAATCCACCAGCCAGCCCACAGATTGCTGCGGCGCCGCCATACTGCATTTGCGCTAATGCTGTCGCCAACACCTTATTACCGACGGTATCAACAATGCCAGCCCAGCGCTGCTTTTCCAGCGGTCTTGCATCTTGCTCAAGCTCACTACGCTCAATCACTTCATTGGCACCAAGGGCGCGAAGAAGAGCGGCATTCTCATCACTGCGACCTGTACTGGCCACGACCTTATAACCCAGGCGTGACAATAGGGTAACAGCGACTGACCCAACGCCACCACTGGCACCCGTAACCAAGATGTCACCAGACTCAGGTTTAACATCGGCATTTTGAAGTGCCTGCACACAAAGCATAGCCGTGAGACCTGCAGTCCCTATCATCATAGCCTTGCTGGCATCACAAGCTTCAGGCATAGGCACTAGCCAGTCTGCCTTTACTCGTGCTTTTTCAGCCATACCACCCCAGTGGTTCTCGCCAACGCCCCATCCGGTCAGGATAACTCTGTCACCCGCCATGTAGCGAGGATCGGCAGATTCACTGACGATACCGGCGAAATCGATACCCGGTACCATAGGAAAGTTGCGGATAATGCGTCCGGTTCCGGTTACAGCCAAACCATCTTTATAATTCAGCGATGAACAAGCCACATCGACTAACACCTCACCCTCAGGCAAGTCAGTCTCAGGAAGTTGACAAACATTAGCTAACGTAACCCTATCTTCTTGTGTTAATACCAGTGCTTTGAACATGTTGGACGCCTCTGAAATTATGAGCTTTAAAGCATAGTGTAAAATACTACATGACTGAACTGCATATTTTGCATAAATACAATGCACCAGACACATTACCATCCTTCGTTTAACAAGAATCCAGTCTTAGTCACGTAATCGATAGCACGAGGACCAGGCTGTAACTCCGCGCTTAACTTTTCAACCCAAGCCGCTTTAATTTTCGGTATAAGGTATTTCGACTGACCCCCAAATGCTTTGCGCATTGGCTCACATTACCTTCAAAACGCCGATATGCGGCAACGACATTGGCATCGACAGTATCACTCAGCTCCATAGGAACTGACTCAGTAGGAGAGGTGGCTTCTCCATCCATCAACTGCATTTGCAATTCATCGGGTAGAGCAGACCAGTTAAGCTCGGTTTCACCCTCAGCCATAAGACTGGCGACCTGCATAAAATTATCCAGCTCTCTGAGATTTCCCGGCCATTGATAGTGACATAGTTGACTCAACAAGCGACCACATAAATTCTGTTCATGCACCTTATGCTTGTTATGTAATTTTTTAATGATGCGCTCAATGTCACTGCGGTGTCTCAGGGGTGGTAAGCAGATCTGTAACCCATTGAGGCGATAGTAAAGATCTTGCCGAAACAGACCATCGGCGACCCGCTGTTTCAAGTCTGTATGTGTCGCGCCTATCACCTGAATATCGACGTTATATACCTTATTACTCCCGACCGGGATCACTTCTCGCTCTTGCAGCACCCGTAATAGCCGACTCTGAGCCCCCAGAGACATCTCACCAATTTCATCCAGAAACAGGAAGCCGCCATCTGCCTGACGGATCTTACCAATATAACCGTCTCGATTAGCCCCAGTGAAGGCGCCAGAGTGATAACCAAATAGCTCTGATTCAACCAAATTATCGGGCAAGGCGGCACAATTGACCGCAACCATAGACTGCGCTCTTCGTTGGCTCTGGGCATGTAACTGTTTAACAAATTGATCTTTACCCACACCTGTTTCCCCTGTAATTAGCAGGGGGATATTTTTACTCAACACTTTATTGGCATGCTGCCAGGCCCGCTCTAATTTAGGCTCACGAAACTTAACGCCCAACTGACTCACTGGTCTGTTCGAACCAGATACCTTTGATCTCACCGGTGTACGAGCCGGCTTTAATGGCTGAGTCTGCAGATGCAGGTTTTCATGCTGCTGTATTCGCTCATTGTTGAGCCAGCCTCGCCCCAAATGTTGAGCTATGGCATCACCGACTTGCGCCGCTCCCAGTAACTGCCTTGCCATAGGGTTGCAACCCAGTATTTTTCCAGCATTATCAGCCACTAAAACACCCTGCCATCCCGAATTAATGAGTGAGGGCTGAGAAGCAAGGTCGATGCGATAGTGGCTATTGGGGAGATGACACAAGATTGCCGTTTCCACCTGCTGAGCCAGGCTGGAGACTAAGAGTAAGGTTTGTTGAGTGTGCCTTTGTTGTTCACTGGTAATATCGATGGCCGCTATCATCTCACCAGATGGTGAAAATATCGGGCACGCGGTACAACTCATAAATCTATGCTGTCGTATGAAGTGTTGGTCGCCAACCACTGAGACCGCTTGTCTGGCAGTCAATGCCGTTCCAATCGCATTGGTTCCCTTATGCGCCTCTTGCCAGTTAACCCCGATGTCGAGCGCCACATTTGCCAGCCTATCGGAGTATTTATCCACTCCCCAATGACATAAGACATAGCCCTCTTTGTCGGACAAGATGAGTCGACTGCTGGTATGAGCCATTAACTGATTAAACAGGGGTAAGGCATGACTCTGAACCAAGCCTATCAGCTGGCCATGTTGCTCATGCTTTTGCCGAATGGCCGATGAATTCAGGCGAAGCTCTTCGGGTGGCTGAGACTCTGATAAACCTGCGCCCACACTTCGCTGCCATGAGTCAGATAACCAATGTTGTAAATGTTGTAGTTGCAGTTTAGATGCCATAGCTGTGTTCCGTTGTGGCACACTTCAGGTGTGCACTTTTATCACAGTGTGACCGCTGAGCTCATACCGACGATTGATGGCCCACACACATTCAAAAAAGCAAAATTAGCGTTTCATCATACTGTTAGCCTTAAAAATCTACAACTCCTACCAATTTGGCCCACAACTTGCGATATCGGCTCCGATAGTACTGCGATACCGTGCCCATGCAGATTGTTATAGAGCAGCTAATATTAAGGGCGATTAACTCAACAAGCAGAACAATAACAAGATCGAACAACAAGACAAAAAAGGAATTCAATCATGATCTACGCACAACCTGGTACCTCTGATGCACTCGTCAATTTTAAAGCGCAATACGCCAACTTTATCGGGGGGGAATGGGTAGCACCAGTCGGTGGCAAGTACTTTGACAATAGCTCTCCGGTAAACGGGAAGACCTTTTGCCAAATACCGCGCTCCGATGAGCGCGATATAGAACTCGCGTTGGACGCCGCTCATGCCGCTCGGGAATCTTGGGGATTAACATCGGTCACCGAGCGTTCTAACCTGTTACTGAGAATTGCCGACAGAGTCGAGCAAAATTTAGAGTACCTTGCTGTCGCAGAGTGCTGGGAAAACGGCAAGGCGGTACGTGAAACCATTAATGCCGATCTCCCCCTGTTCGTAGACCACTTCAGGTATTTCGCCGGTTGCATACGGGCTCAGGAGGGAAGTGCTGCCGATATCGACTCGAATACCGTCAGCTATCACTTTCCGGAGCCTCTGGGCGTCGTTGGTCAGATCATCCCATGGAACTTTCCACTCTTGATGGCAGCGTGGAAAATTGCTCCGGCCCTTGCGGCAGGAAATTGCGTCGTACTCAAACCCGCCGAGCAGACCCCGGTCTCTATCCTGGTGATGTTGGAACAGATTCAAGACCTGCTACCACCAGGAATACTGAATGTGGTCAATGGCTTTGGCGCCGAAGCCGGTCAAGCACTGGCCACCAGCAAACGAATTGCAAAACTGGCGTTCACCGGTTCGACCGAAATTGGTCACCACATTCTAAAGTGTGCAGCGGAGTCATTAATTCCTTCAACCGTCGAGTTAGGTGGAAAATCTCCCAACGTTTACTTTGCCGATGTGATGGATCATGAAGACGAATACCTAAGCAAGGCGATTGAGGGCATGTTGTTAGCCTTCTTTAACCAAGGGGAAGTCTGTACCTGTCCATCCCGGGTGTTGATACACGAATCGATCTACGAACCCTTTATGGCAAAAGTTATTGAACGTGCCAAAACCATCAAGCAAGGGGATCCATTAGATACCGATACTCAAGTTGGTGCTCAGGCATCCATGGAGCAATTCGATAAGATACTCAGCTACCTGCAGATAGGTAAAGACGAGGGCGCTCAGGTACTACTCGGTGGGAATATGTGCAAGTTAGAAGGTGACCAGAGTAGTGGATACTATATCGAGCCCACCATACTAAAAGGCACGAACGATATGCGTATCTTCCAAGAGGAGATCTTTGGCCCGGTTATCTCGGTTACCACCTTCAAAGATGAAGCCGAAGCCTTAGCTATCGCCAATGATACCGAGTACGGCTTAGGTGCCGGAGTTTGGACTCGCGACATGAACAAGGCACAGCGTATGGGACGCGGCATTCAAGCCGGACGAGTCTGGATTAACTGCTACCACGCCTACCCCGCCCACGCAGCATTTGGCGGCTATAAAAAGTCAGGGATCGGCCGTGAGACGCATAAGATGATGTTAGATCATTACCAGAATACCAAGAACCTCTTGATCAGTTACGATGTTAACCCTCTGGGATTCTTCTAACAACTCAGAAGTATCGATACAGTAAAAAAACCACAGTCATGCCCTCACGGGTATGGCTATTCATATCAATGAGTATTACACCCTATATCCAGCCACTGAATAAATATCTATTTCAACAAACTCAACCCAGGATTAGCCCACCGATATCAACCGCACCATGAAGTGTGACCCCCAACTTCGGATTTACATTTTGGAAATCATGCTGCGACAGTTTTTCACTTTAGATAACACTTCATCCAAGGTAGATTGATAACCATAATTTTAAAGTGGATATTGCATCATGACCTTGCAAACAAAATTGGCTCAAATCGTTAGCGATCCAAGGCTATCCCCCAAGCAAAAATCAAACTATTTAGCCTTAGAGGCCGATGCAAGTCTACCTTATCTCACGATTTCAGACGCCGTTGCTCAAGCCAAGAGCAGAGGTATTATCTGCGATATGTTTGAGGGCAACGCCCCGTTCAAACCCCGTTATGTTTTGCCTGATTATGCTAAATTCCTGCAGCAAGGTTCAGAATATCTGGAACTAGAGGCCCCTCAGGATCTGGATGAAGCACTCAACGCATTAACCATCATCTATCACCATGTTCCCTCGGTAACCAATATCCCGGTCTATCTGGGACAGCTGGATGAGATCCTGATGCCTTTCGTTGATGGACTGGATGAAGATGTCCTCTACCGAAAAATAAAACTCTTCTGGATCATGCTCGACCGTACGCTTCCCGATGCCTTTATGCATGTAAATATAGGCCCGAGCGACAACATCGTCTGCCGAACCATTCTAAGAGTGGATGCAGAACTAAAACAGGTCGCACCGAACCTGACGTTTATGTACGACCCCGATATTACCCCGGATGCGTTATTACAAGTTGCAGCGAGCAATATTTGCGAATGCAGCAAGCCTCATATCGCCAACTATCCTATTCATAAAAGCGCTTATGACAACCAAGGGTTCGGGATTGTAAGCTGTTACAACTCATTACCTTTAGCCGGTGGCGCCAATACCTTAGTACGCCTTAACCTTAAAGAGGTCGCGCTAAAAGCCGACAACATTGAAACCTTCTTTACCCATACCTTGCCTCATTATTGCCAACTCACTTATGAACTGATTGAGGCTCGCAGCAAATACCTACACGAAGAATCAAACTTCTTCGATAGTTTTCTGGTCAAAGAGGCGCTAATTGAGGAGCAAAGGTTTGCACCTATGTTCGGTATTTACGGCATGGCTGAGGCGGTTAACATATTATTGGGTAACCCGGAATTATGTGAAACCGCATTGGAGAAACCAAGTAAGCACTACGGTCACAACAAGGCTGCGAATGAGTTAGGCCATCGAATCTCGGCCGCGCTGGATAGCATAGTAAAATCGAGCCCTGTCACCTATGGCTACCATGGGCGAGCCCTCCTGCATTCACAAGGAGGGATAAGTCTGGATATTGATGTGACGCCCGGTGTACGGATCCCTTATGGTACCGAGCCCGATCCTATCTCCCATGTGCGGGCATTAGCCGAACATCACCAATATTATACTTCCGGGATCAGCGATATTTTGACTATCGATGAGACAGTAAAATCGAACCCTGAAGCCATGTATCAGCTGTGTAAAGGAGCGCTGAGCTTAGGTTTCCGTGAGTTTACCGCGAATGTCGCTTCAAACGACTTAGTTCGTGTCACAGGTTACATGATTAAATTATCAGATATTGCCGACTTTAAACGGCAAGGATCCCGCACCAATACCACAGGTTTAGGTGCTGAAGCGGCGGCCAATACCGGAATTTTAAATCGCCAACCAAGAGTCACGAGTCATGAACAATCGCCAGTTTACGCTAAGTAAAACGGCGTCAGTCAGCCAGATTATCAACTTCTCGTGTGTCGATGGGCCTGGAAGCAGGCTCGTTGTTTTTTTGCAGGGCTGCAATTACAACTGCAAGAACTGCCACAATCCTCATACTATCGACATCTGTGACAGTTGTGGCGATTGCATTGCCCACTGTCCCACTCAGGCACTAACCATGGAGTCATTCGATGGTAAAGATGTGATCCTCTGGGATAGCGACTTATGTTCTGAATGCGATACCTGCTTAGCCGTATGCCCCAAACAATCGACGCCTAAGACTCGAGAGTATAGCCTCACTCAGATGCTAGAAATGATCCGCAAACAAGTCCCCTTTATCTCAGGAGTAACGGTTTCCGGCGGTGAAGCGACACTACAACTTCAATTCATTATCACCCTGTTCAAGGCCATCAAGTCGAGTGCAGATTTACAACACCTATCTTGCATGATAGATAGTAACGGCAGTTTGAATGAAACCGGCTGGCAAAAGCTCCTGCCCTATATGGATGGCGCTATGATAGATCTGAAAGCCTGGCAACAAGAGACTCACAGATACATCACAGGTCGAGATAACCACAGGGTATTCAGGTCTCTGAAACTATTGAGCCAACACGATAAACTCTATGAGGTGCGGTTATTACAGATACCCGGAGTGACAGATTTTGAATCAGAGATTGATGCACTGGCAGGTTTCCTGACCCAGCTCCCCCCCTCGACACGAATCAAGCTCAATGCATTTCAACACCATGGCGTGACGGGAGAGGCATTAGCATGGCAAGTCTGCTCTGAAACAAATATTGAAAAACTGGCCAGCCAGCTGACAGAGCGAGGAGTAAAGCAACCTCTCTTACCCAGTGTCTATATTTAACGACTGCATTCTAATATCTGTTCGTATAACCAACGGTGCGCCGGATCATTCATACTCGGCCTGTGCCAAACCAAACTATACACCACCTCGCCATAATTAAAGGGCAGAGGTTTTATCTGTAAACCTTTCGCCTGAAAAGCCGTTTCGGCCCATCGACGGGAACAGGTAAATAACAACTCACTGTGGTGGCACATCAAGGCTGCACCGCCAAAATCAGGTACCGAGATAGCCACTTTGCGCTGCAACTCTTGCTGCGCCAGCTGCATTTCAAAAAAGGGCGTATTAAGATCCGTATCAGTGATGCCGATATGACCGTAACTCAGGTAATCATCTATGGTAAATGGCTGCTCTTTATTGCTTTTTTTCACTAAAGGATGTTCCGGGCTCATCAGGCAAACCATCTCATCATTAGTCAGGGTCTCCCACACAAGATCGCTGTGAGTACTCGGAGGTTGGCTGCGATCATGAGGCAAGATAATGAAATCTAATGTCCCTTTCGCCAAGCCATCGAAACCGACACTGTCTTTTGACCAGATATCCAACCGAATATTCGGTGCCCGTTCCAACACATGGGCACTTAACTTAGCCGCCAACAGCTCAAACGTACTCTCACGCATGGCTAATGAGAAACGCCCCCGGTAACGCGCGGGATCGAAGGCCTCTTGCGTCATGATCTGATTCATATCGTTGATCATCTGATGCACGCTTGGGCCGAGGCGACGAGCTAACGGAGTCGCAACCAACTTATTACCATGACGATAGAACAACTCATCATTTAAGCTAGTTCGCAGTTGCCCCAAGGTTTTACTGATTGAAGAGGGACTTAAACAAAGCCTCCTGGCACTAGCTGTCACACTTAAGGTGTCTAACATCACATGCAAGGTGATCAAATGCTTCATGCTGATACGCGAGAGTTTAATGAGGTCCATAAACCAGCTCTTCTCCAGATAGATTAAAACTCCGAGACTTATGCCGTCATAATATACCCTAAGAGTATGAGGCGATATCCCCGATGCTCCATAATCCCCCCCCTCTAGCAGATCAAAAGCCTACGGGTCCGAAGTTCAGAGTATGCACTAAGATTGATTAATCTTAGATATTTGATACTCAGATTTTCCGGCTTCTGTTTTTTGCCTTATAATCACCCCTCATTATTTTTTAGGCAGGTCAGCATGTTTCATATCGCACTCTATGAGCCAGAAATCGCACCCAACACAGGTAATATTATTCGTCTCTGCGCCAACAACGGCTGTCAGTTACACCTGATAGAGCCTATGGGCTTCGATCTGGAGGAGAAGAAGCTTCGTCGTGCGGGGCTGGATTACAGCGACCTCACCCGAGTGACCCGCCATAAAGATTTTGAAAGCTTTCTCGCGGCAATGGATGGTAAGCGCATCATGGCATGTACCACCAAAGGCAGCAGGCCTCATACTGAACTCGAATATGAGAAAGAGGATGTACTGCTATTCGGACCAGAAACTCGCGGACTGCCGATAGAGATCATCGAGTCCCTTCCCACTGCGCAGCGTCTGAAAATCCCGATGACGGCAAATAGTCGTAGCCTTAACCTGTCAAATGCCGTGGCTATCATCAGTTATGAAGCATGGAGACAAGTTGGTTTCGAAGGGGCAGTATAAGATCTCGTAGCTCGTAGCTCGTAGCTCGTAGCTCGTAGCTCGTAGCTCGTAGCTCGTAGCTCGGCAATACTAATGCTCTAGCGGCATCATCTCGATGCCGCGATAGAAGAGATAACGATCGGTATCATCATCCAGGTACTGCACATTTTGCAACCAGAGCCAACCGCTCTCTTGTGGCTCGAACCTTAGTTGAATCAAAGCCGAACGTTTATTTAACTCACCCTCTCCCAGCAGTGAATAGCTCCCGTTTTGTTGATACAGACTAAAGCTCTGGCTCTTATCTTCATCCACCCCATCAAAATAGATAAGGTAAGTAGACTCTCCCCGATCCCTGAACCACCAAGTCTCACTGAAAGGATGCTTTGCGTTGCGGCTGACTGAAAGCATCAACTGTCGCCTATCTGCCGAACATATGGCGCTGACATAGGTCTGTATAGGCTTCTGTTTTAACTTAGCCGAGGTTCCCTGCCATTGACCCGCCATCGACAGACAGAAATCACTGAAGCGAGCCTTATCGGCCCATGATAAAGAGGGGGTAGCAATAAGTAATATGAAGCCGTATTTAAAACAGCTCGATATCATCTTCTTTAGCTGATTGATTTTCATCTCGATAGAGTTTTAATGCCTCGTGGACAGATGTTCCTTGTAATACAAGATCGAACATTTTTCTCTCACAATCAAGTGAATAGCTTGCCTGGATCTCTTCCTGTAGTTTTCTCCACGCCTCAGGCGATATTCGTAGTTGTTTACTGTTTAATACCTCTTCCATCAGTGCCAGCCCCATAATGACATGTTGCAAACGCTGTGAGATCCGGTCATAAAACTGAAAAGCAATCACCCCTTCATTAATCGAAGCGGCCAAACCTGCACCATGAGAGAGGATCTCATCCGGAGTGTCTGACTGTTGAGAGAGAAAAGCATTTACTTCATCCAAGTGTTTAGCCATGTTGGTAAATAGCGAGCCCAGCTCAGTAACATTGTGATCGCCATCGCTCAATGACAACTCAATCTGCGCCATAGCTAGCAGTAAAATCTTGAGACTTTCTTGAATATGACACCAATCCACGGCGTCATCTCCCTGATGAATATCTCTATTTTCATTCGCTGCCAATACCTGACTCATACACATGCTGACCTTCCTTGTCCTTAAATCCGTACATAATACCAATCCGTATCAAGTGTAGAACAGGGAGAAGAAAGCTGCCGGAAGAAACGGTGACGGGAATATCTGAAAGATGCTTGAGGGCTTAAAGGCCCTCAAGCCTTATTTTCTATCCTCCGAAGCCTACCGCTTTGATACCGATCCGAGTCACATCACCGTACTCGGCGGCAATCGGTGCTATCTTGTCTGCATTACCAATAAGTACAAATTGCAGGTTATCCTGAGGGAAGTAGGTACTCACCAATCGCTGTGCCTCAGTCAGAGTCAGACCATCAACTTTCGATTGAAAGTCATTGATAAACGCATCATCGAAACCATACAGGTACATGTCAGATAACAAGCCTGCAAGCTTGCCACTGGTTTCAAATTTTGGCGGAAACTGCCCTTTCACATAGGCTTTGGCTGAGTCTAATGTCTTCTGGTCGACGCCGGTTTCCCAGAGCCGTGCGTAGGTTTTCAAGGCCAGATCTATGGTCTCTTTGGTCGTCTCAGTTTTAGTGAAAGTGCTTATCCTGAATATGCCGCCTTCAGAATAGGGAATAAACCCGGAACGTGCGCCATAGGTTAGTCCGGCATTAACCCTTAACTCATCATTCAACCATGATGTGAATCGTCCGCCAAGAATGGTATTAATCACTTTCAAACCCACATAATCAGGATTATCACGAGAGATCCCTTTCCCACCGATAAGGAAAGTGGTTTCGATGGCATCACTCTTATCCACTAACAATACCCGACTTTCTGTCAGCTCAGGTTGATTGTATTTTAGTGCGGGAGTGACAACTTCATCACTATTTCCCCAACGACCAAACAACTGATTTATAGTCGATTTCATCTGATGAACATCGAAGTCACCGACAACACTTATCGCAGTGTTAGCTGGCTGATAATAGCTCTGATGAAACGCTCTTAATTGTGAGATGTTGAGCTCAGCTAATGAAACACTATTACCCGATGAGGCGTTACCATATGGATGAGCACCATAAATCAATTTATCAAAGTAGCGACTGATAACTGCGCGAGGGCTCTCTTTCGACTGAGAGAGTCCGGCAATCTCCCGCTGACGTAGCTTATCGAATTCGGCGGCATCAAAATCCGGTGATAAAAGTAAACTCTGGATCAGGGGCAACATCTTATCGCTATCTTTAGCCATAAAATCAGCACCTATGTAGCTCCCCTCTTTCCCCGCATCAGCATAGATAGACGCACCGAGAAAATCGACCATCTGTTCGATTTCACTTTTCGACTTACCATCCGCTCCCAAAAGTAAACTTTGAGCTGTCATTCCCGCGACACCCGAAGTCGTATCATTCACTGCACCGGCACGAACCACCGCACTTACCGTAATTAGAGGTACCTCTTTTTGAGGCATTAAATAGACAGTTAAACCATTTTCAAGCTTTAACTGCTCATAGGCCGGCATACTAAAACTACCGGTATCAACCGAAGTCGGTAAAGTCTGAGTGGCACATCCAGACAAGCTCATGCCTGCGATAAAAATGGCAACAATAAGTTTATTTGAGCTCTTTGATAGATGAGTTAACGTTTTCATTCATCTGTCTCCTCTATGGCGGCTAATACGGCAACGGTTCGATTGGCACGACGCAGGTAAGTTTGTGCGACACGTTGCAGATCGGCAGGGGTCACTTTTCCATAAGCTTCGGGCGCATTAAACAACTTCTCAAAACTCCCGAAATAAAGCTCATACGTTCCAACGGTATTAGCTTTACCGTTGATTGTTTCCATCGAGCGGTAGAAATTCATCAGCTTGATATTTTTTACCTTTTCCAACTCCTGCTCAGTCACCCCTTCACGGGCAACCTTATTGATCTCTGCAATCAAGTTCTGCTCAAGTTCTGTTGCCGTTATCCCGGGGTTAGCCACTCCCATGACATAGAAGAGATTTGGATCGAAGGTCATCGGCAGATAAGTTTCGACCTCTATTGCAAGCTGTTTTTCAACGAGTGACTGATAGAGGCGTGAGCTATTACCCGTGCTCAAGACCGAAGAGAGTAGATCCAGTGCGTAATAGTCATCATGGGATGTCGAAGGTACATGATAAGCCAGCATCACATTGGGTGTGCTAACTGATGCCTTATGCACATAGACCCGACGCTCACCTTTTTGTAACGGCTCGACTGTCTTCACCTCTTTTGGGGGAGCCTGTGCTGGAATTGGCGCAAAATACTTATCTGCAAGAGCCTTAACTTCAGCGAGCTTCACATCACCGGCTATCACAACCACTGCATTATTGGGGGCATAGTAAGTTTTATGATATTGAACTAAGTCATCCAATGTCCATGCTGCGATATCTGATTCATGCCCAATAACTGACCAGCTATAAGGGTGAGCACGGAAAGCCGCGCCTTTAATCTCTTCCTGAAGCGTTCGCCAATTAGAATTTTCAAGACCTGTAGTGCGCTCAGATGCTACAACACCTCGTTCACTTTCAACCATTTTTTCATTTATATCGAGACTGGCAATTCGATCGGCTTCCAGATCGAATATAGTCTCTAATGCATTGGCCGGAAACCAATCGGTATAAACCGTGATATTTTCTGTGGTATAGGCATTGTTAGCCCCTCCCGCCGCTTCCATGGTGCGGTCAAACATCTTGGGACCATACTTTTTTGCGCCATTGAACATCATATGTTCGAAGAAATGCGAGATACCTGTGATGCCTGGCACCTCATTTCTGGAACCCACCTTCCAAAACAGGTACATGTTGGCATTTGGAATAGATGCATCTTCCAAGACCATAATTTCCATGCCATTATCAAGCGTAAAGCTTTTTATATCTTGTACTTGCGTCGCCTGAGTCACCAGTGAGGTCATCATTAACCCCGCAACCATTATCAGCGCCGATAATTTTCGGATCATTTTTAGCTCCTTCTAAATGAGCAAGACAGTTAAATAAAGTATTTCTAATCAATGCTAAGACTTGGCCAGCATACCGATTAAAATCAAAGCAATTATAAGAGGTTAAAACAACAATAAGATCAAGTCCCAGAGCGTAAGTTCTTTGTAACCTAATGCAAACAGTAAACTATAAATATGAACAACTGCAGCAGTAATATGCTGATACTTAATAAAAATCGGGGGTAATCGGTGGGAAGTTTAAACCGTTACGAATTCTCTTATTTAAATAGCATGCCTTGCAATACAGATGTCACGATTCAGGTTGTAACACCTAGTCAACCCATCAGGCTTAGAACTCGCCTTATCGGCGTCGATCCACATCGTTCAATTATCTTTGCTTTAGGTTCAGATAACAGCTGGCAAGAGGCAAAAAAGTTTCTCAAGCCTGGCCAACCAATTATCGCTCGTCTCATAAACAGTGATGAACCCGATGCCAACATTCTTGCCTTTCGCTGTTCTATCAGGAAATTACTCACAAGCGCTGAACCTTGGTTGATCATAGATTACCCTAAAGCATTGCAAAAAGTCGCACTCAGGCAGCACTCGAGGATAGCTGTTAATCTGGAAGCCAGTATTCAGGTTATGCCAGCCGAAGGCACTGATGACGTGGAAGCATCCCGACTGATTTCGTCTGGGCAGTTAAGTAATATATCGATAAATGGTGGGGCTTTCATCGGCAAAATACTCCAGAAAATTAGCGTAGATACCCCCTGTCAGCTACAAGTTTCAGTGCTACAAGAAACTGAAACGCTGTCGATACCTATCACCATTAAGAATATTCAAGATATTGAATTTAGTAGAATGCGTGGCCAATACGGATTTGAATTAAACGGTGAAAACAGTGAAACGGAAGCCTTTGTTCAGAAGGTGGTACTTAATCATCTGTTACAGAAGTCGAAGTAGTATCCACCAATCAAAAGCGACTTTGAGTTTAAGAGTTAAATGTTGAGACAATTACGCAGATAAAGGCTCATTTCTTATGGAAAAACACCACACTCTTATCGACTATCTCTAGCTGCCAGTGAAAGAAATCGGCAACCCACTCAAAGGTTTCGATGCAATAAAAACGAATGTGTGTCGGGTCGTTCTTATAATACCACTGGCCAAATGCATCTGCGTCTACCATTCTAGCGGTCATCACAGCTAAGATACCTCCGGAAGAGAGTAAAGAGTCTAAACGCATCAACAACGCCTTAGCATCGGCAACGTGTTCTATCACTTCGGTTATAGTGACAAAATCATAACAGTGCTCCAGCACCTCGGGGGTATTGTGATAGTAAAGATCGTAATTATTCACCGACAGTCCAACCTCCTCAGCCATCACGCTTATCGTAGGCCCTGAACCACATCCAAAATCTAACCCTTTAGCGTCATTAGGAAGCTGCGCAATAAGTGGATCAAAAGTCCGGGATAAAAAATCACGATACTTTTTATCCTCGGGATGATTTTCATGCTGATCATAGACAGACTTTTCGGCATCGGAACAGAGAAAAAACTCAGGAGGAACAACGACTAAATGACAATTATTACATCTCAGATAGGATCTGCGATTATCTTGATAGAAAAAGAGTAGCGAGTCTCCCTCGCAAAGGGGGCACGAATTCAAATTAACGCCCTAATGCCAAAGCGTACGCTCACCGCCATCATGGCGTAGGGATCTTTCGTTCTTTAGCTGCAGCCTCTCTCGCCTCTCTGAGATATTTCTCCTCTCGAGACTCCCGCTCATTGAACTGCTGTTGGGCTTTTTCAACCTGCTCAGACTCCCAATCGGCTGACTGCTGTCTTTTTAGAATTTGTTTCTCACGACTTTGAGTCTCATTGGCGGCATCCCGGGCTTTTTGTAGCTGCTCTTGCTCAATAGTCCTCGACAGGTTTCTCGCTTCATCGGCTTTTTCTGTCAGGCTCCTCTTATCTGCTGCCTGTACCGACATTGAAACAAGCGCGCAGAGCAGTCCTGATATCAAGATGCCTCCCAAACGTTTCAAACCCAGTGAAAACGCCATCTAACTCTCCTTCTAATGACTCAATGTAATGAGACTCATGTTTAGCTTTCAATTTTGGTGATTAAACAACCTATAGCCACTATGCCAGAAAAAAATAGCAAAAGACTCAGATTCAGCCTAAATATCGGTTATTTATTACAAAAGTTCATTTCTGATTTGAGTCAAAACTCAAATCAGGTTATTTTTAACACTACAAAAATCTTTTACCAACAAATGAAATGCATTTTTAGCAAAGTTAAAAGATAAGTAGGAAACTAGGATTTATCACAAGGGAGTATCAGGATGGACCGTTGGTCTTATTTATTATCTAAGCTAAGCTCTGACAGACCCAGTCTGTCTCAGAGACTTCAGGCTTGGCAGTCGGAGCCTAACTCCCTTCCTCTGGCCATCATCCAAGGTTACCACTTTATCGGTGCCAACCCGCTTACGCTCTCCTACTTTCAGACTCAAACAGAAAACTTTGTAAACGCCACCCCCTACGACTTTTCCCCTCGCATTCAATCTTCGGGTAGAAACAGTATCGAATATGCCCAACAGATGATGCGCCACGCATTAGAGGGCGACGTCACTGAATTCAACTGGCTGCACTTGAGCCAGCAGGGCAAAGAACTCCCCACCAGAGTGTCCCTGTTTCCGTTTGAATTCGAAGGGAGCCCGGCCATTCTGGCACTGTTCGAGCCATCAAATCGACGCAGCAGAAGCAGAGAAAGTGCCAATAATGGCTTCGATATGCTACCTAAAGAGCTGCTGTCTATTACGTTAGAAGATAGCGCCGAGGCGGCATACATCACAGATGCCGAACATAAAATCATCGCCGTTAATAAGGCGATGTGCCGTATCAGTGGTTACAGCGCCGACCAGCTACTGCATAAGAATGCAGAGGTCATCGACCTTAGAAGGCATACTGCCGCAGAAGAGCTGGAACACAATAACGCGCTCGAGGAACGGGGGAATTGGCAAGGCGAAGTGTGGAAACAGAGATCCGACGGCTCTGAATTCCCCGCCTGGAAGAGTTGCCGTAAAATCATCGCTGATGAGCGGGTCTACTATGTCACAATCTTCAGTGATATCAGTACTAAAAAGAAGCTGGAGGCAAGGCTCACTGAGCAGGCAATGTATGACACGCTCACAGGCTTACCCAACAGGCACCATCTAAAATTATTATTAAATCAGGCACTGCAAGAGATCAACGAGACCCCGGGTAAAATGGGTGCCCTGATGTTTCTGGATCTCAATGGCTTCAAAAATATTAACGATTGTTTTGGTCATGCCACCGGCGATAAGGTACTGCAACTGGTATCGGCAAGATTAGAAGCAAGCTGTATTGAAAAAGCCGATATCGCCAGGCTTGGAGGAGATGAATTTACCCTGGTTCTGAGAGAGTGTAACGGTCATCAAGAGGTAGAAGAAATTTCTCAGCGGATAATGTCTCTGTTTGAGGCACCATTTGAGATCGATGATCAAAAACTCTACCTGGGAACCAGCATAGGAATAGCACTATTTCCACAGCACAGCTCAGAAGCCAATAAGCTTCTCAGCCTTGCCGACACAGCTATGTATAGTGCTAAACAGAGCCCTGAACACGTGCTCTTTTACAACAACTCGATGCATGAAGAAGCCGAACAGAAACTGACGATACTCAGTGAACTTCGTCACGCCCATAACCTTAAGCAATTCAGTCTCGCCTATCAGGTTATCGTGAATCTGGAGTGTAACTCGGTGATTGGTGCCGAAGCCCTGCTTCGCTGGCAGAAATCCGATGGGAAAATACTCAACGCCACCGATTTCGTTCCCCTACTGGAAGAGGCCGGACTGCTTATCACCATCGGACAATGGGTGCTAAAACAAGCCTGCCAGCAAGTCGCAACCTGGCGTACTCAACATGCTCCAGAGCTAAAAGCCTGTGTCAACGTCTCGCCAATGCAGTTAGAGCACCCAGACTTTGTTCAACAAGTCACCGAAGCGCTGACTTACAGTCAGTTACCTGCTAATGCCTTAGTGCTCGAGATCACCGAATTGGCACTGCTCAGACAACCGGAGAGGGTCAAAAAGACCTTAACCTTACTAAAGAGCAAGGGCATTAGCATCGCAATCGATGATTTTGGCGCTGGCCTGTCATCACTCAGTAAGCTAGGTAGTCTGCCAATCGACAGCTTAAAAATAGATGCTGGCTTTGCCCACAGATTGAGTGAACCTCAAGGGAAAGAGCTCTGCCAAGCCATGATAAAGCTTGCTCAGGCGCTGGATATCAGTTTTGTCGTAGAGGGTATCGAAACCAAACAGCAAAAAGAGATATTAAAGAATATGGGCAAGGGCTTTGGACAGGGCTACTTTTTTGGACATCCGAAAGAAGCTGCCAGATTCACCCCTGAAAACTTTTCGACCTATAACTAACACAAAGATAATTTATAAATGTATCCGAGGTAATAACAGCAAGGAATGCAGAGTTCAGGCGGGTTAAAATTTAGAGTGAAAGCTGTGCCGATACCGGTTAATGGTAAACATTGCCGGCACTGCCTCCCTGCATGGACAGTATACCAACACAGCTTTCACACCACCTGTAGAACAGATGATTCGGGCACATTAAAACCTATTTCTTCAATGATTTGCGTGATCTAAATATTGTTTTATTCAGATATTGCTGATATATATCACAAAATAGAAAATCTATCATTCATATCGTTTTTTGACAGAAGCAGGCATCGAACTAATTCTTTGATTTACCATTGCATTTAATGCGTTGAGCAGAGGTGACACCTCTTGATGTGGCTCGATGGACTTCACCATCATTGCCGCGGCTTCCAGTGTCGAAAGGCTATCGATACGGCTCGCTTTTCGAATTTTATAATTCGAAGCAGACTCTATATTCAGATGCAGTGCCGGAAAGTCTTGCAACCAGGGATTGAGCTGTAAAAGTTTATAGGCCTTTCGCCAGGTACCATCGAGAAACAGCAGAATCACATCCTCATCGAAACTGACACTCTCGACATCCTGACTCTGCTCCGAGGGATAAACCAGATAGACAGGTTTAACGCTTTGCTCGAGACGCTGGCGCAGTTGTGTAAAGTCATCGGGGCACTCTCCCACATATACCCGGGTAGCTTCGATCACCAACTCGAGCAGACGCACACTGTTCTTCGCATGCCCGACTTCGCTTGGATCTTGCAACACAATCAATTCTGTCGATACCTGCATCGATTCGATACTTTCACACAGACAAGCCTTAAGCGGGTAATGACATTTAGGACAGATGGGACGGGACACGGTTATCTCAGATAATAAGGTCAATAACCATAGTGTATCTCAACTCAATATAGAATAAAGACTCTCATACTATTTACTTAGTAAACGGATAACGGTTATAGTTTGACCGCCAGGAAGGCAACCGATTGTTTTTTTATTTAAAAATACAGTTCATGGATGGCGGACCTTATCGAAAACATCCACATTGTTGTCTTCCTGAGTTCACTAAACACAAGGAAGAGAAATGAACAAAACCACCCTAACACTAGCCGTACTCTTAGGGCTTACCTCTACACACATTTACGCCGTTCAAGATACAGCCTACCAACATGAAGCCGAAGTCACGTACGCAGGTTCCAGCGAAAACTTTTCAGATGGTTCGTGGAACGGACAATATCGATACTATTTCACCCCGGTCAGTCAGGAGAAGGTACCCTACGCCTTGAGTGGGTTTCTCGCTCAGACTTCAAATTTAGGAGGCTACTACAGTCAGCTAAATAGTGATTTTGATGTCACGACTTATGCTATCGATGGTGAGTATGTCTTCACGGATAAGTGGTACATAGGCGCCAACTATCAAAACTTAGATTGGGACAATTCCAGTACCAAACATGAATCGGATGCATACGGTGTCACACTAGGTTACTACTTTAACGATACCTCCTCCGTATTTGTCAGTTATGGCAAGTCTGATAATACGACAAAGCAAAATTATTTGGACTCCCTAAATGATGTTTGGCAATCCGAAATCGACACAACGTCTTACGGGGTAGGCGTTAAGAGTTACCTTCCGCTGTCATCTGATCAGGGTATTTTATTCACCGGGTTGTTCAGTCACTCCTCTTATGACTCGAGAGGATTCGCTTTAAATGATGAATATCAATATTCAGACTCTTCGAATCACTTAAGTGCCGCTGCCGATTGGTATATCACCCGCTCCTGGTCTTTCGGTGCTACCTATGCAACCACATTCGACAGTGATAGGGTTGATAGCTACGATATTAATACCGCCTATACCCTGCGCATAACCGATGGACTTTCCGCGAAATTTAATCTATCCAAACAATTAGAACCTGATATGGATGGTGTTCTCGCCGGATTAGGGGTTAATGGCCGCTTCTAAGCTTCAAGCCCACAAAGCCTAACCCCCATAAAAAATGCCCGCCAGCTGTGGTTAGCAGTTGGCAGGCAAGGGGGTGTTTCAAATGCTAGGTTCTAGAATCACTTCAAAATCAATGTGCGTATTGTTCCTGATGCCAGTTATCGAAACGGGGCATCGCCATCATGGTCAGCAAAATTATCGCCAAGGAACCCATCACCAATGCAACGGCATAGGGTGCGGTTAGATCGGTTTGCTGTACTAAGCCGGTAAGCAGTGAAGCACCACTCATCTGGATAAAGCCTAAGATAGCCGTTGCCGTACCCGCTCGTTCACCGAAGGCAGCCAGTGCCATACTCGTTGCAGGACCAAGTAACAGGGCAAAACCGATACAGAGCAGCATCATAGGCAGCATAAAACTTAATGCGGCAGGCAATCCGGTTGCCGGTCCCCACTGCTGTAACATCACTTGCATGATGGCCGAGACAAGCATAGTGCTTAATGCCAGCATCACAGTAGGTCGGTTGCCCAGCTTAGTGATCACCATAGGCGCGGCAAAACAGGCAACAATATTAACCGCTGCATTGAGGCCAAACAGCCCGCTGAACGTCAGCTCTGACATGCCTAAGGTTTCGATTATCCAGACCGGTGCGTATGAGACATAACTCAGAATCGCGGCCATACCTGCCATGCATGAGAAGGCATAGAAGAGAAAGTGTGGCTCTATGATCACAGGTTTGTAGCGTGACCAACGGTAGAGCGGCCCGGTCGTAACTGTATTTGTCGGACGGGTTTCCGGCAGACGATACCCCACTAAGATCATCATAACGATGGCATAAAGTGTCATAAATACGAAGGTGGAGCGCCAACCAAACTGCAGTGCCAATAAGCCACCTAAAGTCGGCGCAAGTGCCGGGATCACACAGATAACCCCGTTCAGATAGCTGTAGTAGCGAGCGCTCTCTTTAGGCGTGAAACAGTCACGCACGGCACTGAAGACAACTATCGAGGTAGAACAAGCCGCTAACCCCTGAAGCACCCTGGCTATCTGCAGCCAATGAAATTCCATGGCGACAGCCGCGAGCATGCTGCTCGCAATGTAAAGCAAGATGCCACCCAAAGCGATGGGGCGTCGACCATATCTATCGGCCAGAGGACCAATGACAATTTGCCCCACCCCCATAGCGAACAAAAATAGTACCAATGTCGACTGTACCTCACTTGCCGATACCGAGAACTCGGCAGCCATAGTTGGCATGGAAGGCAGGTAAATATCGATGGCTAAGGGGCTTAACACAACCATAGACATTAAGATGGGTAACAGATTTCGACGCATGATTTCTCTCTATTTGAAACGTTATTCTATGAAAGCCATTTTAGCGCAGCCAAGTTATGAACAGAAATGGTATGATTTCAGAACTGAATTTCCCTGTAGGAATATCTATGCACCTGAATGATCTGGCCAGAATCGATCTTAATCTATTAGTTATTCTGCAAGTGCTACTCGAAGAGCAAAGTGTTACCCGTGCTGCTAACCGATTACACCTAAGCCAGTCGGCACTAAGCAAGAGCCTGAGCCGTCTGCGGGAAACATTAGATGACCCACTTTTTGTGCGTACCGCTCATGGGTTAAAGCCCACTGCCCACGCAGTACAACTCAGCGATAAGCTGCCAAGCCTATTGGAAAACCTTTCGCAACTGACACGATCGCCTACTTTTAGGCCCGCGAGCAGCGATCGCCAATTCTCTTTCGCTATGGTCGAGAGTGCCTATGAGACGCTACTTCCCTGCTTTATCGGGCCATTACTCAGCAATGCGCCTAACTTAAGGCTGGATAGCTATGATTGGATGGGTAAATCGATACAAGATCTGCAAAAAGGCCAGGTCGATTTTGGTATTGCCGGTCGCGATCTCCATCCCCAATCCAATGTTCATCTCGATCACCTTCCCGATGGCATTGCCCATCAGTTACTGTTTACCGATCATCAAATATGTCTGGTCAGAGAGGAGCACCCAATCCTCTCAGCCATCACGACAGGCAACTGGAACCTGGATGTCTATCTGGAGATGTCACATGTACAGGTTCGATGTGAAGGAAACGACTGGTGGGCATTGGATTATCACTTGGCAGAACAGGGACAGCACCGACGCATATCCACTACAGTACCGGACTTTTACGGTGCTTCAAGTGTCTGTGCTCACAGCGATCTGATCTTCACCGTACCTTCAAGCTTTGCTCGCCACGCTAAAAAGTTATACCCCTTGGTTGAGCTGCCGCTACCTTTTGAGTTTATCCCTCTGGCCTATGTGCTGTTATGGCATGAGCGAAATAACGAAGACCCCGGACACAGATGGATGCGAGAAACCATTTGCAAGAGTGTCGCCGATGCCTTTAGCAATATATGAATATAGAGCTATTCAGCTTACATTAATCATCCATATCGTATCATAGCCATTCATCGCCTCTGCTCGCTATTTCAGAGGCCTTGAAGATAATCTGTTACATTTTCCGCCCAAGATTAACTGAATTTAACGTGATCTCAGGTCAATAAATATGCAGACTAACCATCAGACTATTTTTTGGAGTTTTTATGATCTACAGTCAATTTCAGCAATCACCTTTCCAGAACAGGTTCTCCGGTGTCAAAGGTTGGATGGCTTTCGCTATAGGTCTGGCCGTGATAACACTCACACTGATCGCACTTCCTTTTGTGTTGCTTATCGGTGCCGTCAGTTTCATTTTATTGAGTCTTTTTGGACGGATATTTCTTAAGAGGCAGCTTGCGCGCTTTCGTCAGCAGCAAGAACAAGGTGTCTACGGCGCACAGCAGGAAACCGGTTTTTCACAGACCAATGTTGAGAGAGACTCTCAAGTATTCACCCAGAGCCCTTTTGCCGAACAACGCCCCCGGGTGAGCCCACATCAAGGACGTACCTTCGAGCACGATCCGAGCTAATCACAATTGGCATCATGCCCGGCTCCGCCACTATTAACGAGTAACTAACAGAAACGCTTGCTTCGGCAGGCGTTTTTCGTTTTTGGAATCATGACTCGTTCACAAGCATTATCGTTCAGAGGTAATTCTTTAGATCGTAAACTGCGATGCACTAAGCGGTCTTCTCAGCAGGGTTTCGAAACGTTTCCAACGCTCCTCATCAGTGGTACTTCCTCCCTTCTCCACCCAGCGCGCCACACTCTGTTCACCATGGTTATAGTTAATAACATAGGCTCGATTAGAGAGATAAAATTTTACCCTCTGCCTTGCTCGTGACTCACTATATAGTCCGTAATCTCTCAAGAGACATTCGGCATCACTCACGCAGATGTGGCCATCGGTTAATTGCTCGCATACCAGATTATCCAGATAAGCCAACTTCTTATAGCAAGCAAGTACTCGATGATAATGTTCAATATCTCCCTTAATGCCAGCTAAAGGCATTAGATAATCACGCTCAAACTCTACCACCTCATTTTCTGACATAATCAGGCGCAAGCCATAGTTTGCACTGCCTTCCGACAGAAATGAGATAGGGCTATAGAGTGGATAGATGGCATATTCAACCCACTGCTCACTCCTGACTAAGTCTTGTTCCTGCAGCAGATTAAACACGTGATGACCCGGATAGCCTTCATGACTTGCTAGCTCCAGACAGCGCTCGATATAGAGAGGTTGATCTTGATTGAGTTGTATCAGGCTCTGATAACTCCCCTGATACCAGTTATACGCCGTCCAGATCTTGTCATTGACAAACTCGATGCTGAAATTTTCACTCTCGGGCAGGCGAATATGGGCTCCGGTTAACACTCTCGCTTTCTCAACCGCCGCCTCGAATACCTGTGGCACTCTGTTTGGAGGTACGATAAAACCCGCTCTGAACGCCTCGAAGCGTTCGGTCAGCGGCCCTTCCCCCGGTAATAAACCGGCCATCTCCGCCAGTACGGAATCAAAATACTCCAAGCCAAACTTATCAGCCCTGGTATCGTATAACCCCATAGATTCATCATCAAACGTCCCCCTCTCCCCCTGAAGATGACGAATAAAGTAAACCACCGAAGCGAGTTGCGTTCTCAGGAATGTGTACCGTGAAACTAGCTTAGCGTCGACATTAACCAAGGTAAGGGTATCTAACTCACCAAGTAGGCTTTCACCATCAAGTTTCAATCGGGAAAGTGACACCAATTGACACTCTTTACGCCACAGATCCGGACCATAATAGGCATCGACATAGAAAGGGTCATGCATACCGACGGCTAGCACCAGCTTGACATAAGATTGTGCCAATTCATTGAGTCGTTCATTTTCCGATTGGGTAGCGGTAGGCAAGGTTATTTCCATTCATATAAGATAAGGAAACAATGTTACCACTTTGTATAAAGTATGCAATAAGTTAGGTTTGCATTAACTCACAAAGAGAGAAACCAGACGTTAAGGATTAAGAAAGCAGCTCTTTTGCGCGCTGTAGAGAGGCTAGTTCATCGGTGTTATCTGTCATCGACAATACATTTTCAATCTGCAGCGACAATGATTCCCATAAAGGCTCTATCACGGCCAACTCTTGGGTATTACTCCGCTCACGAGCCAGTTTTAGCAGGGCTGCAGATCCCACGACATCAATTTTCCCCAACATACCATCGGCAAGCGCAATACTCAGCTCAATCATAGCGGGAACACTGTGGCCATATTTAATCGCCTCCCGTAAGTAAAGCTCGGCCTGCGAGAGGTCGCATCCAAAAGCATTATCATCATTCAACATAGATTGCGCCCGGGCCAGCATGGCATCTACCTGCCCCTGTTCAGCTGCCTCGGCCATCCACTGTTCACTGGCTATCGAATCGGCATCACAACCCTCGCCACGCGCTAACATTAATGCTAAATGATACTGGGCATGAGGAAAGCCTGCTTGAGCCGCTTTAGCGATAAAATGCTTTGCCTTTTCAAGATCGCCGCGTTGATAAAACTGCACCCCTAAATTGGCTATCGCCTCTGATTGTTCAAGATCCGCGGCCAACTGCAGATAATGTTGGGCCTTATCAGAATCAAGTTCAATGCTCTCACCGCCTACCAGGTAAAAATAACCGAGTAGCGCCATGGCATTCGCGACATTTGCTTCTGCAGCAGTCGCGATGGCTTGTTCACCAGCGGCAACATCGACATCACCGCTATAACCATGAATAAGGGCCACACCTGATTCATAGAGTGCGTCCATATTACTCTCGGCGGCTTGAGTAAACCAATACTCGGCTTTTTTGAATGTACTGTCAGACAAGTTGTCCGGAGATTCCTGCTCTTGTTCCAGCTCGGCTAACGCCTGCTCCTGCTCTCGCTGCATCAAGGCCTTAGTCTTAAGTGACATGCCGACTAAGTATTGTGCCTGAGGGTCTGACTCCATCACGGCTCGATAACAGAGATCCCGCCCGGCAAAAGAGTCGAACGCTTCGAAGCGATATTCGGGAAGGGAGTTGGCGGTAACTTGAGTAAACAGAGACTCGACAAGACTCAGCAGTTTCTCTATCGACTTTTCACTTAACTCAAGTAATTGCTCAGGAGTCAGGTGATACTTTTCCGGATGTGCCCCGCGGTTACCATCACCTCGCAACTTGTGCAGGGCTCTGGTGGTACGCACATTGATCACTCGCCTCTGGTTAAGCGTTTCGATTCTATCGTACAGGTTGGGGCTATCGAAGGTTATTCCTTTAGACTTAGCCAGCAGCTCGGTCAACTTATGAGTAAAGCTGCGAATTTGAAGTAAGGCTTGGGTGGGGACATCCCGAACATAGCTTTTGGCTACGGCGTAATCATGACCCAGCTCAGCAGAAAACTGAGTAACGAATTCGACATCAGTAAGCACAACAGCTACTCCGGAAAATCGAGTTCCCAGGCGCTAAAGCCCGGGAACCTCATAATATTAAGCCTGCTCTTCCACTTTAGGGCGTGACACCATATATAAACGGAACAGTGCAACGTTGACGAAAAGCCCAATGAAGGCAATAAAGACTTCAACGATTAACTGAAGTGGGAAGCCTACACTCTGTGCCGCAGCGGAAAGCGTACCGCCAATCAAAGACAGCGGGATATAAAGCATCAGCACCAACAGGGTTTTGAACGCGATAGGACCACTGAACTTAAAGCTTCCCTTTATCGCTTCCAAAGGTGTCAATCGCTCGACAACTACCATGAAGTTCACATAGGCCAACCGGGCGAACACATAAATACTGATGACCAACCCCACCAACCATAGCGGTCCGAAAGCGGCAAACATCATCACTGGCGCTAAGATAGCTAAACCAGAGAATACCCCGGCGAGCAGTAGCGGAGGCACGAAACTCAGGCTCGTTTTAAGAATAAGCGCCGTGTTCGCTTCATGTCCCTGTGAGCGTATCTCCATAAAGAGTGTTAAAGATGCAATTAGCAGAGAGAAAACCAGTAGCAGCGCCATTACGGCAGCCATATGCAACGCACCAAACTGTGGATTTTCCAGATCTGCGTTCGCCATCTCCATGCCCAACCAAAGTTGAATACCGACCTGAACGAATAGAATAGGAACGGTAAGAGCAGCTAACTGACTAATATGGTTGCGAAAGAAGTTATATGCTTCGGTAAATATCGCGGACAATGACATGCGCGTTTCCAATTAATAAATTAAATAAGACAATAAGGCCAATAGAATACCCAAGTTTCATATTGTTTGCACAGAAGAAATGGACAATTGGTGAGCTGTCTAACGTAAAAAAGCTGCAATATATTTGTTAAAAAAGCTAGAATGCTCGCAATATTCGGATTTATTCACCACTGGAAGGCTTACAATGAAACTATCTGCTGTGACTGGCTTACTACTCGGCAGCCTAATGATGAGCTCACCTGCAACGGCAGGTTGGTTTGACGATCTAACGTCAAAGGAAGAGGTTAAACCTCAGGTAACACAAACCCAGAGCAGCGACCTTGTTGGCAGTGTGATGTCACAACTCGGACTCAACCAGAATCAGGCAGAGGGAGGCTTGGGCAGCTTGTTTTCTCTGGCTCAATCAACATTGGGCAGTGATGACTTCGGCCCTATAGCCAGTGCCATTCCAAGCATGGATAGTCTACTCTCTGCGGCCCCGGCTATCGATAGTGACTCGGGAATTTCCGGACTCCTCTCACAGGCCGGCGATCTGGGTGCTTCTCTGCAAGGCGGCGCTCAAATCTACGATGCCTTCGAGAAACTTGGGATCTCAAAGGAGCTTGCAGTTCCTATGATAGACATTGTCAAAGGCTACTTAGATGCCAATGCCGGCAATGGCACCACAGATCTATTGATAAAAGGGTTAGGTGCCATTCTTTAAGCTCCATATCTGAGTTCACTTTTCGCACTTCATATTGATGAGAAGTGAACTCTTAGCTTTTCTACCACTCTAATCCTGTAAGCTTAGCCCTTTAGACTATTCACAGGTAACCCATTCATGATTGCGAAATTAAAGAAATTTCTGAGCTCACACTCACAAGCTGTGACGCCGGAAGAACAAGCCCGTCAGCTTAATTTAGCCGCAGTAAGCTTACTGTTAGAAGTGGTGTTTGCCGACGAGACCCTATCTGACGAAGAAGCTAAGCTTCTGCCATCCCTTTTAACCTCAGCCCTGTCATTGACTCAAGCCGAGGCAGAAGAGTTGATAGAGGAAGCGAAGAAGATACAGGGAAACTCAATTTCACTCTATGAATTCACCCGTGAAATCAATCAGCAATGCAGTATTGAACAGAAACAAAAACTGATCCTCGCCATGTGGAAGCTCGCCTACGCCGATGGCCAATTATGTCGCTATGAAGATCAGATTGTCCGCCGTACATCGGATCTGCTTCACCTTAAACACAGTGAACTGATCCAGATGCGTAATCTCGCCATAGAGAGCCAACGTTGATTTTTCTCACCTTAAATATTCATCAACCCGAGAGCTCTATCAATCACACTCAATAGATAGAGGCTTTGTGAGAAATTAATTCGACGTATTAACAGCATACTCCTCAAGCCTGCTAGACCAAACAAATTGTGCTACGAGTATAATAAGTATGACGGCATATAACATACTCCAACCGAGTGCAATGGATAACAAAACGCAAAATACACAACCAAGACTCACCAGAGGCAGGTACTTTGTACTTAGCAGCTTGACAGCTGCGAGCATGGAAGCTAAATAGATAACGATAAACACTCCATTAGTCCATTTGATAAGATGTTCAAGCTCCTGACCAGAAATATGGCTCATTACTATTACGCAAGCCATGGCCAATAGAACTACACTAAGCGCTCTTATCGGTACACCATGGGAGTTCAACTCAGAGAAATAACCAGGCAATACTCCTTCCCGGCTAAAACTCCAGATGAGTCTGGACACACCAGCCGTATAAACATTTACGGTCGCCAAGCCGCCGGCAATACCTAAAATACCGATAACTTCCGCCCCATATCCTCCAATAATCCGATCGAAGGCAATCACCATGGCTAATCCCGAATCTTGCTCTGATGCTGACAACAAAAGTAGTGCTGTACAGGCAAGATAAACTACCCCCACCAATACAGTACCTATTATCATTGCAGGGATCATATCTTTTTCTGGATCTTTAAAGTCATTAGCAAGGTGAGTCATAGCCTCAACCCCCAGAAAACTCCAAAATGCTATCCCGGCAGCCGCCATAATCAAATTCGGCTCGATAGAAGTCTCTGAAATTAAATGGCTAACTTTACCAACACTCATACCTCCAGCAGACCACATCATGACAACAACGGTCACAATTCCTAAAGTCAAAGCAAACTGCAGCTTAGCGGAAATATGAATGCCTCTAAAATTTAACAAAAATAGCAGCCCTAACAGGCCCAATTCAATCCCGACCTGGCCCCAACCCGAAATGGGAATGAGTACATAGACAAATTGAAAGGTCATAAGAATTGCTGCTGGCGCACAAAGAGGTATCACCAATACGAATGTCAACCCAATTGTCCGTCCAGCCATTTTTCCAAACGCCTTCTCAACAAAATATGCCGGCCCAGCGGCATGAGGAAATACACTCGCAAGCCGCCCAAATACTAGAGTGACAGGAATAATAGCAAGAGTCAGCAATAGCCAGGCTAGTAGAGCACTGCTACCTGAAGAAGCTATTGTCATCTGTGGAAGAATAAATACACCGGTTCCTAGCAAAGTGGTTGCCATCAAGCCCGCCCCCTGCCAACGCCCTATCGTACCTTTCATATAATTCATAATAGTTAACCTAAATAGCCTCTGTTTATTCATTATCGTCACAACATGGATCAGCATTTCGATCACAAACTTATCAATTTCACTGACCAAATGTTGATAGCCTAATTATAAGTGTTAATATATGTACAAACTGCGCTTGTTAACCGTCAAACATAAGACTGATACCGACAAAAAATAGGTTTATAGCTTTAAAACCGACAAAGTGTCGGTTCCTTTATTTATTAGAAAGAATAGGGCTGAAAAGGATGGATAAATTTGATAAAGCAATTATCACTGAGCTTAGGATTAATGCTCGAGAAAGCATCTCCCATATAGCCGATATCGTTAACCTATCCCGCTCTGCTGTTTCCGAAAGAATAAAAAAAATGGAACAGAATGGAATAATTAAAGGCTATCAAGTACTGCTAAGTGAGTCACAAAAAGAATACGTGACGGCCTATTTTGAAATTCAGCACAATTGTCATAAACCTGCTGAGCTAGTGAGTATTTTTCTGGGCATACCAGAAATAGTAACATGCCATGGTATAACCGGAGAAATGGACCTACTCATATATATGAAAGCACATTCAATGAAAAGGCTACATGAGATTAGAGAATATATAGAAAATAGGGTTGATATTGTGAAAATAAAAACCCATGTTGTAATGACAGAATGGATAGATAATAAAATTTAATATTTTACTGCCCCATACTCCTAAGTTTTAATCGCTGATCTTTTTCAATGTCATTTAACTGCATAGAGATTACACTTATTAACCCACATAGCTTTGTATCCTGCTCATCAATGACGAATCGGTCCTCCCAACGTTGACACCAATCATTAGCAACACTAACTATCAGTTGCTCCGTTTGGGCGAGCCCTTCTTGTTGAGCTAGAGCCCGAATGAAAAGTAGCCTTAATGAGTGAAATAGACACCTTAAAATTTGCTTCTCAGAAAGAGGAGCTTCAGCATCTTCTTCAGTTAATAACAACCAGCAAGGCAAACCATCATCGAAAACTAAAGCTGAAATCACATTTGTTACAGTAACCATGGAGGTCGCACCACAGAATAGTTCACAGATTTCATCATGTGATGAAAAGCTTAGTATAAGACCTTGTGACAACTGAGATTTCTGCCATTGCTCGCCTATTGCTCGAATAACTCCCATATCAATTATTCTCTACCGATAAAGTTTACGTTCTTCAGGTATAACACCTAATAGCTGTTTGACTTCAGATACATATGACTGTGCCAACAAACTCAAACCTTTATAAAAATCAGTATCTGCGTGTTGTTCAAGCTCTTTCAAAAAACAACCTACCCAAGGACAAAAGTGGTGCCGAAAAAAAACAATACAACTTCCAAAATGCTCCCCATTTGATTTATCACTTGCTAACTCTTCAAATAAATACGATAAAACTAACATCATTAAGCCAATATGATCTATTGGTTCATTATTTCCCACCTCTATATTAACCCCTATCGAACGATAGAAATTGACAAGTTCGAGAGTTGATTCATCATTAACCAACTGTGATGGAGAAAGGTATATAGATCCCCAGGGTGGGCAAACCGGCTCACCAACACCAATGAATAGACGCGTATAATCTAATTTAAGTTCTATAGATTCCTTGTCGCTCCTCGTTTCATTATATAACGCCCTCATTATCAGCTGAACTCCAGCTGAAGAACTTTTATTATATGAAGGCCACAAGTCAATGATTTCTTGATGTCTAAACTGCTCAATAAATTCAGGCTCAGGATATTGACAAAATAACGAGTGTAATATTTTTGCTTTCCCACTTAACAACTTATACTCTGCTTTATTCATAACTAACCTCAATGAATAAAGGGGCCAAGGCCCCTTTATACTATTATACCTCTTTATTATTAAGGATTTGTCCGCCTACTGCAGCTAAAGGATTTGCCTTAACAATTAAATTAGGGCGTGTAACACTTTCTGGAGGCAGAGGGGCTACGTGTGAATCCCCACCATTATACTTTTCAACCAGAATGTCCATTTCGTCAAAATCCAATGCTCTCATGGGGCATGATTCTACACATACCGGTTTTAACCCCTCTTTCACTCTGTCATAGCAACCGTCACATTTAGTCATGATTTTACGCTCCACATCCAACTTTGGGGCATCGTACGGACATGCACTGGCGCAACTTTCACACCCGATACACAGCTCACTGGCAACATGCACAAACCCATCTTCAGCTCGCTTATGCATCGCACCTGTAGGGCATGAACTAACGCATACAGGCTCAGAACAATGGTTACAGCCGATAGAGTTGTAATACGCATAGACATCTTGCTGAAAACATCCATCCTTGTCCTTCGACCAACTACCACCACCATACTCATACACACGACGCCAAGTTACCCCGTCTAGTGTTGGGACACCTTGAGTACTGTAATCCATTTTGCGAAGAAGATTACTTTGGCGATCTTTGCAGGCAATGTGACAAGCTTTACACCCTGTGCACTTAGTGGTGTCGACATAAAAACCATATTGTTTCTTTATTGAATTAGTCATTATATTTCTCCATTAAGCCTTTGTTATCTGCACACGGTTAGTATGTTGGGGATTGCCTTTAGCCAATGGGCTGGGTTGATAACGTGTAAGAGTATTTAAGCAACCACCGACATCGATAGCTTTACCATGCTTATCTTTCTTCGATAGGTCCGACTTGTACCACGCACCTTGACCAAGTGCAGTTGTACCGGTTGCAATCCTTGGTGTGACTTTCACCGGGACTTCAATGGTGCCTTCAGAGCTTGTTACATGCACTGTATCTCCTCCCTTTAACCCGCGCTCTTCAGCATCGATTGGGTTCATCCACACCGCATCTTCAACAGCTTCGCGCAGCCAGGGAACATTATGGTAGCTCGAGTGTGTCCGTCCTTTAGTGTGATAACCAAATAATTGAAGTGGGTACTCTGCGGCTAATGCCTCATCCTCATAGCCGCCCCAGCAGGCTTGATACATTGGAATGGGCTCAATCGTGTTACCAGGTACGGTTTCATCCAAAACATATTCGGCTGATTTAAACGCCAACTCTGTTGAGTAGATTTCAAACAACCCACTAGTCGTTTTATAACGACTACCTGCGCTAGGGTTATCTTTAGGGCATAATCTTACATTTGTCTGAAAATGCTTAAACACACCAGCCTTTTTTCCCTCTTCCCAGGTTTCAGGCATTCTGAACCCTGCAGGGCCTCGGTCATTGTTGTACCAAGTCGCATCATCTTCATAGTACTTTTTAACCCATTCATCGGCCGTTTTGCCTTTGGTTAACCCTTCTTTCCAACCTAGTTTATCTGCAAACATTGCGGCAATGTCATACATTGACTTGGTATCAAACATTGGCTTCATTGACGTTGACATAGCTGTTAGCTGAGAGGTTAATCCGGCAGCATAACTGGCATCAACAACATCATTTTTTTCAAGCCAGGTTGAATCGGGCAAGATGTAATCGGCGAACATGGCAGATGGTGTCATCCAACAATCACTGACCACAATGAGTTCACATAAGGACTCATCTTCTAAAGTGGCTTTGGTGCCATTACAATCTGAATGTTGGTTAATTAACGCATTGCCATTAAAGTTAAAGATAGCTTTAATATTGGCGCCCAAAGGCTCATCTAACTTGTTATTTCCCCAACCACCGTAACTAACACCGTCTTTACGCGGTGTCATCTCCTTACCGCGACGAATCGCCTCCTCCCATGAATAAAAAGATATGTATGCACCTTGTGGATTATTTGCCTTACCGTGTAGGCCCTGCCAGGTCGTAATTGTCCCTGATGGTGCAGGAAGGCAGCCATTACTCACCCCAGGTTGACCAATTTTACCCGTTAGCATTGCAAGCACATAACCTGCGCGCATATGCTGCTCGCCATTAGCTTGCCTGTTTACTCCTGCACCAACCACAATATACGGCGCTTTAGCCGCCATAAGGTCGTTCGCGACACTTTTTATCTGTGCAACACTGATCCCACATATCTTAGCGGCCCATTCTGGCGTTCGCGGTCCACCTGATTGGAACTTGCCTTCACCCAAAATATAATCTTTATAATTATCTTCTGGCTTAATATATGGCAGATATAACGCTTGGTTACTCCCAGAAGAATAAGTCCCATCAGCGACACCTGCCGTCAATTTATCCTTTAACTTTTCAATAGATTCAAAGTCATAACCAACGGTTTTTTCATCTAACCATGCTTTAGAGTTTGCATCGACCCAACCTGAGCTGATCATTTCATAAGCTAACGCCTCCATAAAGGCGGCGTCAGTCCCCGGGCGAATAGGCAACCATTCATCCTCTTTACCAAGCATAGAGTCGGTATAACGTGGATCTACCATGATGGTTTTTAGATTTGGGTTATTCTTTAATGCTAATAAAAAATCATACCCTTCACCCGAACCACTTTGACGCATTTCACTTGGGTTATAGGCAAAGCTTAAAAACAGATCACTGTCTTTTAAAGTAGTTAAATATGATCCAGAAGTGCTCGCAAATCCGGTAAGTCTTGATACATAGCCCTGTTGCGCCCACGAGTAGCTGCCATAGGTATTTAATTTTCCACCATACTTGTTCAGAACTTGACCCATCGGGCCACTAGTATGGACGTTATAGTAAGCACCAGATGCGTAGTGCATTAATACAGATCTTGGCCCGTAATCTGCTTGAATTTGTACCAGCTTCTCGTGAATTTCATCGATTGCCTGTTCCCAACTAATGTTAACGAATTTACCTTCGCCGCGTTTACCGACTCGCTTCATGGGTGACTTTAAACGGTCTGACGAATAGGTACGCTGCTTCAGTGAGCGTCCACGAGCGCAGGCGCGAACTTGGTGATTACCGTATTCATCATCACCTTCATTGTCTGTTTCTACCCGAGTAATAATGCCATCACGGGTAAATACTTTTACAGGGCAGTTTGAACCACAATTAACTAAACACGCTGACCAGTTCATCACCTCTTCAGAGACGGGAGGTTCAGGTTGTGGGGGAGTAGGCTTTACGTTACTTGCATCATCACTGCTGGTTTTACAACCAACAACTGTTGCTGTACAACTTAATGCCGCGCTGGCTTTCAAAAAACTTCTGCGTTCCATAGTGTTATCCTCTTAATATGACTTACAGCAACAGCGCTTAGCGCAATTGATATGTGAATGACAGCATTACCTGATGAGCGTTATAGTTATGATTGATATCACCTAGAGTGACTAATCCAGGTATCTCATTCACACCGATAACAGCACCATCCGTATCGTAATAGCGCTCGTAGCGATAACTCATCTTTAAGGCTATTTGATTTGATAAAGCGTAATCTGCATAGATTTTTGCGCTGTGGTTATAAGAGAAGTAATCGCCATATTGCGATTTAAGGAGAGCGTCAGTAGTCACATAGGTATCACTGACAGAATTGCTGAACTGATAGTCTAAACCTAATGTCAACTTATCTTGCATCAAGCCACCAATACTCATCCCTGTCGCGATATTGATAAATTCATCTTCAATATCATCAACCCAGTCTGGTGAACTAAAGCTCTCACTGCCGGCTTGAGCCGAAGTGATCCACTGTTGAGAGACAGAACCGTAACCATTAACGTGAGAATTAAAATTCACACTCATATTTAGGTCATACCCATAATCTTCCGACTCAGTTAAACCGATCAGCGTTTCATCATATTCATCTTTGGCATAACGCGTAGTCAGGCCGATTCCTAACCATTCAAACGGATTATGATTTATCTGAATCTCACCTCCATTACGAGTTCTATCCGCTAAATAGTACTTACGCATTAGTCCATTATCTTCAGACGACGTCAGTTCACTGGCTTCATATTTTGAGCCATCACGCGTCGCATGTTCAGCTTTTAGTTTAATATTGAGATTATCCAACACATTCAATTTAAGCTTTACCCACATGTTGTCATCATTGGTTTGTTCGCGGTCACCGGAGCTACGTTCCACCTCTTTAAGGTCATAACCAGCTTGCAAACGGTAACCGTTAGCAAAACGATAAGCAGCATTGAGTTTGTAAGTATTGCGTTCAATATCTTGTGGTATGTTCTGCCTCAACTTTCCGGTAACAGTGCTCAAGTTATATTGATTAAACGCAGCAATATCACTTTCATTGTTACGTTTGCTATATTCTGCACTTCCACCTACACGCAAGCGGTTATTCACCATTGAAGTGACAGCTAAATGACCATCTAACGTATTAACTTCACCTTCCCAGTTTTGAAGTGGAAATCCTTCGATGAGGCTTTCGTCTTGAATCATTCTTCCAGTCATAAAACGACCATTTACAACTGTTGAACCTAAGTTATATTGACCTGATAATGAGAGATGATGGGCAATACTGTCCGGAGAAGCCGCATAAACACCGCCGACATTTGGTTCGAGTAGGTCATCAGTATTGTTATGGAAAGAATTACCTAAGTAACTTATTTCACTTAACCAATTGTCTCCATTTAGCGACATACCGGCATTCCACTGCTGAGTAACCATATCGACAGGTAAACCAACATTAATTGCCGTTGGCGCGAGTAAACTACTCGACTGACGTCCTGTTTTGTTCTCTATGTTATAACCCGTAAATACTTTGTAGAAATCATGGCCGTAGTCAAAGCTCAAGCCTACTTTCTTGCGCATCAGTGCTAAATCAAACTGGTCATTTATCGCGCTTGGGTACGACTCAATATTGATGTCCCCAGCCTGATTAGTTTTCAACTCTGAGTAATCGATATCCAATGTATATAAACCCGACTTACCAACTGATAGTCGGGAAAAACCATTGTCCATTCCTAATTGGTGTGCGGTTAATGATGCTTGGTAACCAGTGCTTCCTTGATAGTTAAATTCGGAACTGACTGCTCCGAAAGCCCCTTTATCGGAAGTGCCCAATGCGTTACCCGCATGGATGTCATCACTATCAGTATAACCAGAAGACACATTGACAAAGCCTTTGTAATCATCTGGTTTTTCACAGCGCTTACATTCATATTTATTGACATCGACATTATTCAAATTAGCTTGATTAATATCAAAATTTGCAGCCAAACAATGACCAGACATGGCTAACAAAGACAAAGAAAGGGATATCTTATTACGTTTAAATGATTTCATCATATTCTCCTCTAGCGTTGCAGCATGCTGCCTGATGGGTGGTTGGAACCATGAATTTGGCTATGGCAATTTAAGCAACTCTTACCACCGCCGAAGGCATCCATTCCCGGTTCCTGCACGACTCGGCTGGCATGTCCATCTGGGGCATGGCACTGTTGACAGAGTTGAGGTGCACGGTTCTTCAGCATGCCTTCATTGACGCTGCCGTGAGGGTTATGACAGGTAATACAGCTCTCTGCCACTGGTGCGTGTTCCCACAACATCGGGCCACGTTTTTCACTGTGACATGAATAACAGGTGTCATTAATCGTTGGCTTATTCAGAGCGCTTTCACTCATAGAGCCATGAGGAGAGTGGCAATCGATACAAGTCATCTGGTCCCATTTCAAAGGGTGAGATGAGCGTTTGTTCATATAGGCTTTTTCTTTGGTATGACACGAGCTACAGGTGTCATTCACACTGAGCTTATCCAGAGCGGGATCTTTGGCACTGTGCAGAGTATGACAGTCGGCACATGCCACCTCCTCAAGATTATGGGTACTGCTATGCCACGCCATCTGTTTAGGGTCGTTATGACATCCTTGGCAGATGCTGTTTTGCGCAGAGGCCGACAGCTTGCTGTCTTTACCGAAGGCGATCATCGGCTCCTTTCCCCCCTTATTATGCTTCCCTTGAGGACCATGACAGGCTTCACATTGCAGCCCTGCCATTGGCGACAACTCATTGTTCATCGTTCCGTGGATACCATCGAAAATTGCCATTACAGTTTCATTTTTTCGATGGCACATCAGACATGAATCAGCCCCTTTTTTTGAATAGGAACCTTCTGAAAATTTTTTATTTAGTTTGCTTTCTAAGTGCTCAGAAGAAAGATCACTCCATGGTGTAGCATTTACAATTGTGGAATAAAAAATAATGATCCCTACTCCAAGAATTGTTTTTTTTAATATTCGTTCCATCATCAGCTCAACCTTTTTATAATTTAATTTTTAACAACGAAGAACAACCTGTTCACACGCGTCACAATTAACATAAAAGTTATGAGATGAATTTAAATACTTTCATTCAACTTATTAGTTGATGTTCATAAAAATAAAAATAAAGTGACAGCTGTCAAAAAAACAAGCGCTTACAAAAACCGAAGAAAAACAACACTATATCTGAGCATGAAATGTAAATATCAAGAAGTGAAAATCACAGCAGCCCACTTAACTTTAAAATATTGAATGGTAATTATCGTCAGGTGAAAATTACAGATCTTTTACCAATAACTCGAGCATCGCTCTGTCAATATTATCATCACTTCTGTTACAGGATAATAAATAGCTAGTTGGTAACTCTGAAACACTTTTTATTTTTTTTACCTGCCGCTCAGACAGTTTGCTTACTTTAATACCATTAAATTTTGATATCGCACCGACCAGACTTGATGAATATACAATTGAGACTGCGTGTGAATCGCTGACTAAGCCAACCAAACCATTCATACTATCCGTTCTTAAAATTACATTAATATATATGTCGTTATGCTCACAATAAACTTCAAATGCCTCCTTACAGCTACAGTCTCCATAATGTGAGATAGATGCAAATGGATAACCAGCAATATCTTCTACTGAGAAACTTGAATCCCATATAGGATTTACATTTGAGGCGATCAGATACGCATTTTTATACTCACCAATTAATTGAATTTTAATTGCAGGATTTGACTCATAAATACCAACAGATTCATAGTTTAGACAAGAAATGGCCATTGATACCTGGCCTCCAGCCAAATCACCCATTAAGTCTGAAGACTTTGTTTTCAATATAAAATTATCTTTTGAAACCAAACGTTCCAGATAACGTACGATGCCTATCGCCATGAAATCTGGAACCAATACAACAAACTCTTCGATTTGGTTTCCATTAGTGGTAACTAAGCCTGTTTTTTCAATATTTTGAATTGCAGAGCACACTATAGGGTATATCCTTCTAGACTTCTCTGTCGGAATAAAACCCGCCCTTTTTCTGATAAACAGAGTATCTAGATAAGAATCACGCAACATTGCTATATAACGACTAACTTTGGATGGAGAGATCCCATACAACTCAGAGACAACCTTAGCACTACGACTCTCATAAAGAGATTTAAAAACATAGAGAACTAATATGTCATTATTCAAAATAGTCACCTCAAAAAGTTAGAATGTAATTTTCATATTTAAAAACAAACAACCAAGTTAACAGTTATAAGGCTTAAAACTTGGACATATCATTAGACATGCTAGTATTTATTTTGAAAACAATAAAACTCCAATTTCCTGCAACTTTTGTATTAGTCATTTATACACGGCCTTTTTTTAAAGAAGGCCATTTTTAATTGATTATATATAAATATTAAATAACATATTGATGGAGAAATCCGGCATATTTACCAATATGCCAGCAAAATGATGGTAAAAGGGTTCAAAACCAACATAATGAAGCAGAGAGGCTCTACCATGAACTTTTCTTTATCCTAAACATTGCATGACAAAGCATCTTCATATCGCCGATGCCTTCAGCCTCTCACTATCTGCAGTCTCCTTGCGGATTAAGAAAATAGAACACAATATCGTGATCCCAGGCTGCTAAGTGCTTCTTAGTAAACCTCAAAAATCGGCCCTGCCAACGTGGTACATGTATTTCAGAGTATTCCCGAGGTCGTGACATGTCGCGGTATTACCGGCGACATGGACCTATTGGTCTATGTACAGGCAAGTTCGATGAGAAGGTTGCATGAAATTCGTGAATATATTGATGCGAAGACAGATATCATCAAGATAAAAACCCATGTAGTCATGAGCGAATGGATTGATAATCAGTGGTAGACTAAAAAGTGGAGAAAGTCAGAGGAAAATGAGAAGTTATGCTCAGATGAAATCACTCAGACATTATTGCTCATGCCCATATTATTCTGTTGCCCCCGCCTTTGCAGATATAAATCGTCCAATTGAGACGATGCTATAAGCACATGTTTTAATTTATTTCTAAACTGAATATCTCCCTCCGGTTGAGCTTGATTATGTTGTTGAGATACAAATTCTGGTTCAAGCTTCGCCGCATAATAATGGGTTAATCGCAGAATAAGATGCTCGGCCTGATTGAGTGAACCGTGCTGAACCTCTTTGATAAACAGCAGATGGAAACCATCGAATAAAACGGAAAACACCCGTTCAGTGTCAAGTGAGGTCACAGCAAAACGCTCGTCACTCTCCCGATAGCTCAATGCGGCAATAAGATTAACGACGGTAGTCATGTCGGTTGCCCCACCGAACAACTCACACACCTTGTTGTCCAGGCTTAAAAAGCCTTGTAACAGGTAGGCAAATTCAGCTTTAGTATGTTGCTGGCCAAATGCCTTAATCACACTCATCTCAACCTCATTAGCTTCTATAAATTTCTATAGCAATCACTATCGATACAAACGAACCGGCATGGGGATCACCTGAAAGACTTCAGCTAATACCTTTTGAAAATCCAGCGCCAGATGGGCAATGCCTGAATAGAAATCGGTTTGTGAATGCTCAATGGCCAACTCGAGGCAGCGATGTGACCATGGCAGCATATGATGTTGCAGTAGCACGCTCAAGGTTCGACGTACGGCTCCATCATCGGGATTTTCGACTAACAAGCCCAGAAGCCTGTCTATCACGGCAAAAAACAGCGCAATATGATCTTGCGGCTGATTGTACGCTAACTCAAAATCTATCCCTTGTTCCTTGTAGAAGGCTAACAACTTGAGCGTCGATTTATCGTTCAGCAGTTGCTCTTCTCCCAAATATACCGAGCCCCAAGGCATGGCATTGGGCTCTTCGGGTCCGAAAAATAGCTGACCGTAGTCGAGTTTCAACTCATCGAGCCGCTCAGACGAGTAGTCAGATAAATATCGACTCAGTGCGGTTTTTCCCATTTGGTTATCTTGTGAATGACCAAACTCGGGCCAGGTTTCTACGACGTCATATTGCTTAAAATTACTCACAAGCTCATCTGTCGGGTAATTGAGTAGGACGTTGTGCAGAATACGTGCTATTCCCTGGCCTGCTTGAAAATCGAATGTGTTGATTGATGGCATAATAGACTCAACTTACAAATTAAAGGCGCCCTGATGGGCGCCTGACACGGTTCAATAATATAGAGCCGATATTAAACTTCCGACGAGTTTAATATCTGCCCTTCACCGCTACCAGCCGGACGACCGTTGACGTTAGCCTTGATGATCAGGTTAGGAGAGGTAATCGAAGGTGATGGCAGCGGAGCAATATGACCATCTCCATCACCATATTTGGCGCGCAGGTTATCCATAGTATCGAAGTCCAGCGCACGTAGCGGGCAAGACTCGACACAAACAGGCTTACGACCGTCGGCGATGCGCTCGAAGCAGCCATCACACTTAGTCATCACCTTACGTTCGCGATCTATTTGTGGTGCATCGTACGGGCAAGCACGAGCACAGCTCTCACACCCGATACACAGCTCTGATGCCACATGAACAAGACCATCTTCGCGACGTTTATGCATCGCGCCGGTAGGGCAAGCTTTCACACATACCGGCTCAGAGCAGTGGTTACAGCCGATAGACATGTAATAGGCAAATACATTCTGCTCAAAACAGCCATTGTTGCCTTTAGTCCACTCTCCGCCACCGTATTCATACACGCGGCGCCAGGTTACACCTTCGAGTGCAGGTAAAGCATTACCCTCTGGGTTACTATTATTACGAATTTCGTTGCTTTGACGATCTTTGCAAGACACGTGGCACGCTTTACAGCCACTGCACTTAGTACTGTCTACATAAAAGCCATATTGAGTTGGTTCAGTCATAATTAACTAGTCTCTTAAATCTTTTTAATGGCAACACGGTTAGTGTGCTGTGGATTGCCTTTAGCGACAGGGCTTGGCTGGTAGCGAGTTAGCGTGTTGATCGCACCACCTTCATCGATGATGTGACCAGTGCTACCAGTTGTATTACCAGGCTTAAACCAGGCACCCTGACCCAATGCAAACACACCAGGTGCAACACGCGGAGTGATGCGCACCTTAACGGCAATAGAACCACGCTCGTTATACATCTCAATCTTATCGCCAGAGCTCAGACCGTTCTCTGCAGCATCCATTGGGTTCACCCAAACGGCATCTTCTACCGCTTCACGTAACCAAGGCACGTTGTGGTAGCTTGAGTGAGTACGGCCCTTAGTGTGGTAACCCGCTAACTGAATCGGGTAATCGGTGCTGGTATCTTCATCTTCATAGCCATCCCAGGTCACTGTGTACTGAGGAATAGCTGTGACGGTGTCACCCTTAACCTTGGTTGGGTTTGCGACACTGTTTTCTTGATCCCAGTTCGCCGCGCGCCATGCAAGCTCGGCAGAGTAGATCTCAATCTTGCCACTTGGGGTCGACAGTGCTTTACCACCATTGATGTAGCTTTCAAGGGCAACATGCTTGTCGTTCATGTTTTTACGGAAGAAACCGACCTTCTGAGCGTCTTTGTAAGTCGCCGGGAAGGCTGGTACGACGCCCAGGTTAGTGCTGCTGTCTTTCGTCTTCTGGTATAACTCTTCGAGCCACTGCTCTTCAGTTTTACCTTCGGTAAACTCAGCTTCACAACCCATGTACTTAGCAATCAGTGCTGCCGCTTCATACATTGACTTACAGTCCCACATAGGCTCGATCGCCGACTTCATCGCGGTGATGTAACCCAGTGCACCTGAGGCGTAGCTGTCGTTAACCAGGTCGTTTGATTCTAACCAACTGGTATCAGGCAAGATGATGTCGGCAAACTTAGCGCCAGGTGTCATCCAGCAATCACAGCTGACAATCAACTCAACACCCGTTTCATCTTCTAAGATCTTGGCGGTATTATTGATCTCGGCATGCTGGTTCAGCAAGGAACTGTCTGACGCAGAGATAATGACCTTAATATTGGTGCCCAGTGGCGTATCTAAGCCGTCTGTACCGCGGATACCGTGGCTGCGTGCAGTCATGGTTTCACCGTTATGGATAGCTTCAGACCAGGTAAAGAATGAGATGCTCTCTTTAACCGGATTGCTACCCGTTGGAATACCGGCGCGGTACATGCCGCTCATGTATGGTAATTCACCGTTCGATGAACCTAATGTGCCCAACTTGCCCGTTAGTACAGACAGCATATACAGGGCGCGCATGCTCTGCTCGCCATTGGCCTGACGGTTAACTCCGGCGCCAACGACGATATAAGGAGCTTTAGCATTCTGTAGGTCTGTGGCAATCTGCTCAAGCTGGGCGGCCGGAATACCGGTAATTTTTTCGGCCCATTCTGGTGTCTTCAGCGGCTGATCGGCGTAGACACCCTGACTTAAGATGTAATCACGGTAGTTTTCTTCCGGCTTCATTACCTTAGCGTATTCTTGCTTGGTGGCATCACCGCTATTAGCAAAAAGTTCTTGCTGCGTAGTGATAGAAGCAGCGTCGAAACCTACAGCATACTTGTTGATAAAGCCCAGCGAGTTCTCATCGACCCAACCTGAGCTAATCATTTGATAAGCTATCGCTTCAGCAAAGGCCGCATCGGTACCCGGGCGGATTGGCAACCACTTAGACTCTTTACCTAACATAGAGTCAGTGTAGCGAGGGTCAATCATCACGACTTTCAGGCCGTTGCTCTTTTGCAGAGCCTTCAGGTAGTCATAACCTTCACCCGATCCAGACTGGCGAATTTCACTTGGGTTATAAGCCACACCTAACAGGAAGTCACTGTTTGCCAGCGTTACCGTCGATGAACCGGAAGTACTACCGGTACCGAAGGTATGCTTAGCCGCTTCCATCTGCTGCGCCCAAGAGTAGTTACCATAGGCATTCAGGCAGCCACCGTTCAAGTTGAACAAGCGGTTGAAACAGGCGTTAGAAGCGAAACCATAGTAAGCTCCCGAGCCATAGCTACGGAAGATAGCCTTGTTGCCATGTTCGGCAATCACTGATGTAAGCTTAGTACCAATGGTTTTTGCCGCTTCATCCCAGCTGATTGGTACAAACTTACCTTCACCACGCTTACCAACACGCTTCATCGGTGTTTTTAAGCGATCGACGGCGTAGGTGCGCTGGCGCAGTGAACGACCACGGGCACAGGCACGCACCTGGTAAACATCATCGCCATCGGCAACATCATGATCGGTTTCAACCCGGGTAATGACACCATCGCGACTAAACACTTTAACCGGACAGTTTGAGCCACAGTTAACCAGACAGGATGACCAGGTGATCTGCTCTTCACCTACAGGCGGCTTCGGCGGCACAACATTGGCATCATCTGAACTGCTTTTACAACCAGTTACGCTTGCAGCACAACCCATGGCTGCACTCATTTTTAAGAAACTTCTACGTTCCATTAATATTTCCTCTTGCGATTTTCCGCACTGCGCCTTAGCGCAACAAATAGCTAAACGACAACATCACTTGGTGCGCGTTATAGTCATGGTTAAGCTCACCTAACGTGGTTAGCCCCGGCACAGCATTCGTCGCGACTTGAGCCGCATCTGTGTCGTAATATCGTTCATATTGATAACTCAGCTTCACTGCCATCTGTTTGCTCAAGGCATAATCGGCATACATACGCACGCTGTGGTTATAGGAGAAGTAATCACCGTATGGCTGGCTGCCATTGGCCGTAACCAGGTTGCCCCCGACCGAGGTGTCACTGATTGAATTACTGAATAGGTAATCACCACCTAAGGTGAGTTTGTCCTGCATCAGGCCGCCATAACTAAAGCCGGTACCGATATTGATAAATTCATCTTCAATATCTGCGTTCCAGTCCGGGCTCGAAAAGCTCTGGCTGCCGGCTTGTGCCGAGTTGATCCATTGCTGACCGGCAAAACCGTAAACCGACAGATTTTTGCTAAACTGCAGGCTCAGATTGACGTCATAGCCAAAGTCTTCCGATTCGGTCAGCCCTATCTCGGTGGCATCATAATCATCTTTGGCGTAACGCCCGGTAACGTCGATACTCATCCAGGAGAGAGGCGTGTGGTTTACTTTAAGCTCAACGGCATTACGTTTACGATCGGCAAGATAGTACTTGCGCATCAAGGCGTTCTCTTGTGAAGAGGTGACCTCGTCAACTTCATAATCCGAACCACCACGACTGCCATGGCTGGCTTTAAGGTTGACGTTAAACTTATCGAAGGCACTCACATTAAGCTTGGCCCACAGGCTATCTTCATTGGTCTGCTCACGCTCGCTATAGCTGCGGTCGACCTCTTTTCTGTCATAACCGGCTTGCAGACGATAACCACTGGCAATGCGGTAACTGGCATTAACCTTATAGGTGTTGCGCTCGATATCCTGCGGCACATTTTGCTTAAATGATCCGCTTAAGCCGTTGTAACTGTATTGGGTAAACTCCCACACTGAACTCTTGTTATCTCGTTTGCTGTAATCGACGCTACCGCCTAAACGCAGGCGATTGCTCAACATAGAGGTCACAGCAAAACGACCATCTAAAGTATCAATCTGCCCATCCCAGCTTTGCAGCGGATTACCACTCATCTGGATAAGCGCATCATCCTGGATCATTCGTCCCGTCACCAAACGGCCGCTCATCACAGTGCGATTAAGTTGATACTGACCCGAGAGTGACACCTGATGAGCCTCATTATCCGGGGTTGCCGAGTAAACATCATTCATATGAGGCAGGCTCAGATCTTTGATGTTATTGCTGTAATAACTACCGAAATAGCTCAACTCAGTTAACCAGTTGTCGCCGGCTAACGATGCGCCTGCATCGAGCTGCTTAGTGGTAGCATCGACAGGCAAGCCAAAGTTGACCGGGCTTGGTGCGACTAGGCTGCTCGACTGATGACCCGTTTTATCTTCCTGGCTATAGCGGATGAAGGTGTTATAAAACCCCTCTCCATAATTGAAGCCTATCGCCGACTTCTCGCGTTTTAGTGCCAGATCGAACTCATTGGTATAGGCGCTGGGAGTTAACATCCCATCGTCATGCCAAAGCTGACTCTGCACATCGCCCGCCTGATAACTCTTAAGCGATTGATAATCCAACTCCAGTTCGTATAGGCCAGACTTTCCGACCTTGATATTGGCAAAGCCATTATCCATGCCTAACTGGTGAGCTTGAATTTGAGCCTGATATCCGGTCTCATTCTGATAGCGGATATCACCACTTACGGCAGCGATACCGCCATCTTCAGCGGTTCCCAGTGCATTACCGGCATGAATATCATCCACCGAGTTGTAACCCGCTGAGACCGAGACCTCACCGTTATATCCATTGGTCGAGACACAGCGTTTGCACTGGTACTTATCCATATTGATCGAGTCAGTATTGGCATTTCCGACACCGAAGTTTGTGGCCATCGCCGAACCTGAGACGGCCAGGAGCGACACTGTGATGATATTGAGTTTAAATCTCATGATATTGCTCCCTATTAACGCTGCAGCAGGCTGCCTGATGGATGGTTAGAACCATGGATTTTGCTATGACAGTTCAAGCAACTCTTACCGCCGCCGAATGCATCCATTCCCGGTTCCTGCACGACTCGGCTGGCATGACCGTCGGGGGCATGACACTGCTGACAAAGTTGAGGCGCACGGCTCTTCAACATGCCTTCATTGACGCTGCCATGCGGGTTATGACAGGTAACACAGTTCTCTGTAACGGGTGCGTGTTCCCACAAAACCGGGCCACGTTTTTCACTGTGACATGAATAGCAAGTGTCATTAATCGTTGGCTTATTCAGGGCGCTTTCACTCATAGAACCATGAGGAGAGTGACAGTCGATACAGGTCATCTGGTCCCACTTCAAAGGATGAGATGAACGCTTATTCATATCGGCTTTTTCTTTGGTATGACACGAACTACAGGTGTCATTCACACTGAGCTTATCCAGAGCGGGGTCTTTAGCACTGTGCAAGGTATGACAGTCGGCACATGCCACCTCTTCGAGGTTATGGGTACTGCTGTGCCACGCCATCTGTTTAGGGTCGTTATGACATCCCTGACAAACACTGTTTTGCGCGGAGGCCGACAGTTTGCTGTCTTTACCGAAAGCGATCATCGGCTCCTTGCCACCCCTGTTATGCTTACCTTGAGGACCATGACAGGCTTCACATTGCAGACCCGCCATTGGCGACTGCTTACTGTTCATCATGCCGTGGGTACCATCGAAAATCGCCATCACGGCTTCATCTTTTCGGTGACACATCAAGCAGGAATCGGCGCCTTTCGATGAATAGTCACCAGCCGAGAATTTTTCAGCTAACTTTTGTTCAAGTTGTTCACCGGTGAGATTTTGCCAGGGAGTGGCATGTGCACTTAGGGATAAACACAGGACCGTGATTACCCCACAAAATAAATTATAGAAAACGCGATAAATCATTAACTCGACCTTACATAAATAATAAACCAAGCTATTAACCGGAATGGAACAATTAATAACATTCAGCTCAGACATAAATATTTTAAAGTAATTAAATATAAAATTTCATTTGTTAAAAACAATTAAATAAAACTGCGATACGATTTATAAATATATGAAACCTGTGACATGGAACACACACCCACTGGTAATAGATATCATTACCAACTACAACATAAGCAATGATAAGCAATTGAAAACATGAGCTATGACCGAATTGAGTAGGTTACAATAGTTACCATTTGTTAAACCCTACACCCGGCCTTGTTAACTGTCGGTTTGAGTCAAAAATATGCAAACATGATGGAGTTCAAAAATTTTAGGTGTCGTTGTAATGCATTACAAAATAGTGGTAAACAAGAATGCATAACTAAAATCATAGAAAAATTATTTCTGTGCCATGCCCCATTCAATGAAAAACAAAAAGGTGATCTACGACTCAAACAGCATTATAAAAAACTACTTAAGGATTTTTAAACAACTCCCCAATGTAATAGAAACTCATCAATTAATTAAGGTACATATATTAAGCAGCATAAAATTAAAGGTATTAAAAATAAAACAAGAGGCATTTAAAATGCACATTTAAATGGTACGTATCATGGCAAAGTGAAGAAATATAATATAACCCGCCCATAGAGACAGTCATCAAGTATATCCCGTTAAAAAATACTCCTTTAAAGTGAATCGAGGTACACTATCAACATCAATCAACGGGTACTTTTCCATGCAAATCGACAAGACAGCAGAGCTAAATCTATTATGGGGCACTCTAATACTCGAGGAGCTCGCACGCCTTGGGGTTCAACATGTGTGTATGGCACCAGGCTCACGTTCGACTCCCTTAACACTCGCCGCCGCAAAACAATCTAAGCTTAAACAGCATCTGCATTTCGATGAGCGCGGACTTGGATTTATGGCATTGGGTCTAGCAAAAGCAAGCCAGGCTCCGGTGGCCATTATCACCACCTCCGGAACCGCAGTCGCCAATCTCTACCCGTCGATAATCGAAGCCTGGTTAACGCAAGTTCCTTTGATAGTGCTATCCGGAGACAGACCCCCAGAGTTGATCGATTGCGGTGCAAATCAGGCCATCATCCAGCCGGCTATCTTTGCACAATATGCCAAGCAGGTTAATCTGCCAACGCCGGATATCTCTATCCGACCGGAGGCCCTGCTCACCACGTTAGATGAGGCTGTCAGCAATCAAAGCCAACCCGTTCATATTAATTGCATGTATCGTGAACCACTATACCCATCGACCATGAGCGCCGACTTTACTCAGTACCTGAGTACGCTGGGCAATTGGCAACATACCGCGACGCCTTTTAATCAATATGGTAAAGCCTCACAGCATAGCCTGCCAACCCAAGATGCATTAGCCCGGTTTGTTCATGGAAAAGGTGTCATCATTGCCGGCACTCTTTCTCCACAGGAGTCGCCGGAGTCCCTTGTTGAACTGTCACAGAAATTAGGCTGGCCACTACTCACCGACGCTCAATCTCAACTCAGGCAGCATTCCGGTGTCATTGGTAATGTGGATCAACTCTTACATCAACCCAAAGCCAGGGCTCTGCTGGCGCAGGCTGAATCTGTGCTGGTATTTGGCGGACGCCTGCTCTCAAAACGCCTCATCAGTTTCTTGAGCGAGCAGAAATGGAAGCGTTATTGGCAGGTATTGCCCCAACAGATGAGATTAGATCCAAGCCATAGTGCCAAGCAGGTATGGCACTCGGGTGTGGCAGCCTTTGCTCAACAAGCCTGGCCGCGCTCATCCGACGCCAACTGGGCACTGCAACTCATCCAGTTTAATGACGGGCTTGAGACGCTGTTTCAACAGCAAATCGACAACGCAGAGTTTGGTGAGGCGATGGTCGTTCGTGCAATCGCTAAGGCACAAAATCGCCAAAGCCAACTCTTTATCGGAAATAGCCTGCCGGTACGTTTGTATGACATGTATGCTCCGATCACTCCCGACTACCCCGTAACTTATACCAATCGCGGCGCCTCGGGGATCGACGGCCTGCTCGCCACCGCTTGCGGTGTCGCTAAGCATAAGGGAAAGGCCACGACATTGCTCATTGGCGATATTTCTCAGCTACACGACCTGAACTCTCTGGCTATCGCCAGGACGATTGAGAGTCCCTTTGTCATCGTCATTTTGAATAACGACGGGGGAAATATCTTTAACTTACTTCCTGTCCCAGACGAAAAACTCAGGAGTGATTATTACCGTCTGGCCCATGGACTGGAGTTTGGCTATGGTGCGGCAATGTTCGGCCTGGCCTACAACCGGGTCGATGACTTTGAGAGTTTCAATGAAGCCTATCAAGAGGCCATAAGCTTTCAGGGTCCTTCGGTGATTGAAGTATCGATTACTCAAGATCAAGCGAGTGAACAGATTGCCAGCATTGCCACCTGGGTAAAACAAAACTGATGTTAGCACTGTCATGCCATGGAGATGACCACAAACCCGCGTTAGTGATGCTGCACGGTTTTCTTGGCAGTAAAAACGATTGGGACACGCTTATTGCGGATTTACTGCCACATTTTTACTGTATCTGTATCGATCTCCCCGGCCATGGGCAGAGCCCTGCGCTAGCAGCTGGATCATCAGGGTTTGAGCGGGTCGCAAATGAGATTCAGACAACCCTGAGCAATTTATCCATAGCAAGATACCACCTGCTGGGCTACTCGTTAGGCGGGCGCATAGCTCTGCATCTGGCGCAAGCTTACCCGGATAATTTACTCAGCCTTAGCCTGGAATCATCCCATCCTGGCCTGCAGACGGAAGCTGAGAGACAGCTGAGAGCTCGTAGCGATCATGCCTGGAGTGAGAAACTCTCCTCAATTCCTATCGAGTCTTTTCTCTCACTGTGGTATCAGCAAGGAGTATTTGCCGAACTGACAGAATCGAAACGCCAAGCTTTGCTCCGCAAGCGTAGCAACAATAGTTCACAATCTTTGCTCACTGTTTTCGAGCCAACCTCTCTCGCTAAGCAGCAAGATTTGTGGCAACTGCCGAGTCAACTGCAGCTTCCCTGCCATTATTTCGTGGGTAAAGATGACAGTAAATTTTCTGCATTAGCATCGCGGTGGGCAAGTCTGGCAGATATACAGGTTCATGAAATTGCCGATGCGGGTCATAACGTACACCTGGCAGCTCCAACACACTTCTGTCATCTGCTTATTAAACACTTAATCGAGGATGCTCAATGATCATCTCAGCGCTTCACCTCTATCAATATCAACTCCCTTTAGACAAGCTGCTACCGGTCGGTAGCCAGCGCATCGATGTCCGCAGAGGCTTAGTATTAAAAGTTGAAGCCGTAGATGAGACAGGAGAGATGCTCACCGAGCAAGTTGAGATAGCGCCGCTGTCAGGAATCGACATCGATGGTAATCCACTCCACGGTTTCAGCAAAGAAAGTCTGACTCAGGTGCGCGATAAACTGGAGAGTCTACTAGAGCTGTTAGTAAAAAAACCAATTGATAACTTATTGGATATCCCCGGTATTGAAGATCTTCCATCTCTAAGCTTCGGTCTGAGTCTGCTGCATGCCAAACTAAAAGGACAACTCAACGGACACACAATATCGCTTAATGCGGACCAGAGGACAATCCCCCTGCTATACCGCAACAGTGATGAGTCAATAAATGCATTGCATCAACGAGTGAGTGACTTACCTGCCGATATTCATGCCGCTAAGGTCAAAGTCGCACAAACTTCATTGGAAGATGAGGTTCAACTCATCCATCAGATATTGGCTATCAGGCCAGATCTAAAACTCAGATTAGACGCAAACCGGGGCTTCAGCCTGGAGCAAGCTATAGATTTTGCCGCTTGTTTACCCCTTGCCGCTATCGAATATATCGAGGAGCCATGCCAGAGGCCTAGTGACAACGTCGCTTTCTATCAGGCAATTGGTATGCCCTGGGCGTTAGATGAGAGTCTTAACGATTCTATGTTTCAATTTACCATACAGCCTGGACTCACTGCACTGGTCGTAAAGCCTATGCTGATAGGCAGCCTGGAAAAGTTACAAAAACTTCAAGCCAAAGCAGAGCACGCGGGTGTCAGGTTTATCTTAAGCTCGAGCCTGGAAGCCAGCTTGGGCATAGAGGCATTGGCAAGGTTAAGCCAGATTATGACTCCCGACGAAATCCCGGGGCTCGACACCCTCACAGCTTTCAGTTCCGATCTAATAGTCGGCTCCGGAAAGCCTCGCTGCCAATCATGGATTGATCTCACCTTAATCAAAAGCTGTTAGGAGCAAGCCTTGAAAGCGTTACTATCTCCGCTTCATCAGAGCGCCATGCAACACCCCAACCAAATTGCGCTGACCTATACGCATGATGGGGTTAATCAACAAATCGACTACACGACACTAAGCCAGAGAGTCATTGCGCTCGGAGAGCAGTTAACCGCAAAGGGGCTCGGCAAAGGTGACCGGCTTGCCTGTATCGATAATAACTCTGTCGAGTTAGTCATGCTTTACTGGGCCTGTATCGATCATCAGATCCTCTTTTGTCCCCTATCGCCCCGCTTTCCGGCAAATCAGGTTTCGGCGCTGATTGAGTCACATCGGCTAAATTTTTTATGGGTCGGAGAAGGCTTCACCGAATTGGCATCTGAGATTTCGGTATCTAGGAAAGGCTCCGGCACAAACACCGTCCCCCCAACATTGGTCACACCGGATTTCTCTTTAAAATCGAATAACACGCCTGCTCAAGTCGATTGCCACACACCCGCCAATATCATCCTGACCTCAGGAAGCAGTGGCCAGCCTAAGGCCGCCGTTCACAGCCTGAATAACCACAAGGTCAGCGCCGAGGGGGCAAGGAGCCTGATATCACTCGAGCCCGGTGATGGCTGGCTATTGTCACTGCCGCTTTTTCATATCGGTGGACTGGCCATTATCAATCGCTGCGCCCTCGCTGGAGCTAGAGTGGTGCTGCAAAACCGGGATACCGGCCTCTCTGCCCAGATATCACAAGATAAGCCCACTCACCTCTCTTTGGTCTCCACTCAACTGGTACGTGTACTAAAGGAGAATACAGACTGCCTCAAAGGGGTAAAAACTCTTCTTCTGGGCGGCGGCGCCATATCATCGACACTGCTAGACCAATTGAGCAATCTCTCGATTAACTGCTTCACCAGTTATGGTATGACCGAGATGGCCTCTCAAGTCACCACGGGCCCTGCTAGCTTTGATGGCAGCAGTGGTCGGCTCTTACCGGCAAGAGAGCTGAAGATTATCGATGAGAGGATCTACGTGAAGGGAGAGACACTCTTTCTCGGCTATCTCGATGAACATGCCCAGACTCATGAACAAGCCCGGGCTCACAAGCAAAGTCGTCCCGCAAATGCCACTTGCACGCTAACGCTTCCAACAGATGAAGATGGCTGGTTCTTTACTAAGGACAGAGGATATTGGGATACAGAGGGTAAGCTTCATATTCTGGGGCGCATCGATAATATGTTTATCTGTGGCGGGGAGAACCTGCAACCCGAAGAAGTAGAGGCCGCACTCAAACAGCATCCGGCTATCGAAGATGCCATCGTATTTGCTCAAGCTGATGAGGAATTTGGCAACCTTCCCGCAGCGATAGTCAAAACCAGCCTAGACATAGATCGCTTGTCAGCCAATGACGAGTTAACTCCATTTCTCGCCGATAAGATAGCCAGATTTAAGCGCCCCAGAGTCTACTACTCTTGGCCTAAAATCGAGTCGACCAGCTTGAAGGTATCAAGAAAACAGATTATCGGAGAGGTTTTAAAGAAGGCTCTAGTCTAGGAAAGCGAAGATGATTCTAACGGCTAAGATGACGGCCTGCGGCCTATCGCTTCGCGGACGGCTCCGCCTATTCGACGGGTTTCACCCTATGTAGGAGCGGCATTAGCCTTACCAGCGAAGCGTCATCTTAGCCTTATACATGCAGACACAAACCCCCTCCATCGCTATCCCTGCGATCGGGGATAAGTATATCCATATACAAAAAAACCTGCCGGAGCAGGTTTCAGTTATTCAATGCAGGAATCTAATTAGGCTTCCATGCGGCCTTTCAGCTTATTCATGGCATTCTTTTCCAGCTGCCTGATGCGCTCGGCTGATACCTGGTATGTTGCAGCAAGCTCTTGTAGCGTGGTCTTATCTTCATTTAACCAACGCGCCTGCAAAATGTGCTGACTACGCTCATCCAACGTCTTAATAGCGGACAGAAGGCGGGCCTGATTGCTCGCTTCCAGATTATCATTTTCGACTTGAGATGCTAAATCTGACGAATGATCTTCCAGATAGTGCATAGGTGCAAAATCGTGGTCATCATCGTTATCGCTGGCAAGATCGAAAGCGGGATCCTGAGCGGCCATACGTGATTCCATCTCGGTCACATCGGCTTTAGAAACACCCAGATTATCGGCAACCATACCGACCTCTTCATCGCTGAACCAACCCAGACGTTTTTTAGATTTACGCAGGTTAAAAAAGAGTTTACGTTGCGCTTTAGTGGTCGCGACTTTAACTATGCGCCAGTTTTTAAGCACATATTCATGAATTTCGGCTTTAATCCAGTGAACAGCAAAAGAGACAAGACGGACACCGACATCGGGATCGAAGCGTTTTACGGCCTTCATCAAACCAATGTTCCCTTCTTGGATAAGGTCCGCTTGTGGTAAGCCGTAACCGGAATACCCTTTAGCAACGTGTACGACAAAACGCAGGTGAGACATAATCAGCTGTTTCGCAGCCTGCAGGTCTCCCGTTTCTTGCAAACGCTTGGCTAACTCATACTCTTGCTCAGGCTGCAACATCGAGATGTTGTGGGCCGAGTGAACATAAGCTTCCAGGCTACCGCTTCCGTGGGGAACAGTCAGTGCCATTGATTGCGTTTGATTAGTCATTCACGCTCCTACTCTTACAAATACTTTAAAAAGTCTAGCTGCTAACAATTAGCTCTTTAACTAAATTTTTTACCCGTCTTACAACAAGACACTGTTTATAGTAAAAAACTTCCAACAAGATTAATTAAATCTCGTTTACCGCCTTAAAATCGATTAAGGACAAGCTGACGAACTATCGGCGATCTGACAAGTTATGTCAACCTTGAGCCTGCACCGACAGGATATTTTTGCCCTATCACGGTTAACAAAGCAAATGAAAGTTAGTTCATGAAGGTTCTATTGCCCTGAGGTGTTGACGTACCGAGAGGTAAGATCCCAGCCAACCGAGAAATGAGGCTAGGGCGACTAACTGACCAAGCTCTACCAGAGTCAAAGACTGCATCTCTAACTGACTGCCATACAGGCCTAGCAGCTCGGCCAGCGCACTATCCAGGTACCAGACTAACAAGTTAATGATTATCCACGCCAAAACGCCACCTATGATGCCATACCAGATCCCGGTGTAGAGGAAGGGTCTCTGAATGAAGGCTTCGGTCGCACCGACGAGTTTCATCACCTCGATCTCGGTGCGGCGATTCATGATAGCTAAACGAATCGTATTACCTATCACCAATACCACGGCCAACACCAACAGTGCCGCAATGGCGAGAACCGTTCGCTCCAATAGCCTCACGACCGCCTGAAGTCGCTCCAACCACTCGATATCGAGTCGACCAAAACTGACTTCCGGCTCCATTTCCAGTTTTTTAAGCAACTCACGCGCCCCAACCGGACTGGAATATTTCAAGCTTGGAGTCACAGTAACGACCGCGGGGAGAGGATTGGTATCGAGATAGGACAGGGCTTCACCAAACCCGGATAAGCGTTGGAACTCGTCGAGAGCCTGGTCGCGGTTAATATAGTTAACATCGCTCACTTCAGGATAAACTTTAATTCGTGTGATCAGGCTCTTAATCGTTCTTTCACTGCGTCCTTCATCGATAAAGAGCGAAATTTCAGCTGCACTATTCCATGATTGGGTGATGGACTCTGCATTCTTAACCAGTACTTGCAATGCAGCCGGTAAACTCAGGCTAACCCCAAGCACAGCCATAGTCATAAGAGAGGAGACAGGATTACGCCACAACTCGCCCATACTGCCCATAGCATGTTGGATATGGCGAATAAAGAACATCACAATACGGCCCGAAATGGGCAACTTGCTTCTGGTTAACTGAGGTTTGTTGCTCATAGTTATCCCTTTAACCCACCAGCCGAAGGCGTCAACTCTTCGCCACCCAGCACATGTCCCTGCTTCAACGTCAGTGTACGATATTTCATGCGGGCGATAAGCCCCAAATCGTGGGTCGCAATCAGTACTGTGGTGCCAGAGTCATTAAAGGTTTCAAATAACCTTAGTATGTCCATAGACAACTTAGGATCTAAGTTACCCGTAGGTTCATCGGCCAACAATAAAGGCGGCTTATTAACGATCGCACGTGCAATGCCTACACGCTGCTGCTCACCACCAGACAACATGATGGGGCTATGGCGCTCTTTGCCATAGAGTCCCACCATATCTAATGCGGCTAAGACCCTTTTTTTTATCTCTCCATGAGAAAAACCTTCGATCACTAAAGGCAGGGCGACATTGTCGAAAACACTCTTTTCCATCAACAGATGATGACTCTGAAAAATCATCCCAATGTCGCGTCTTAAAAATGGCACATCCGAGCGTGAAAGCTTTGCAATATCATGCCCGTTAATTAGCACCCGGCCGGCATTAGCCCGTTCGATCACTGTGATTAATTTAAGCAATGTACTCTTACCCGCGCCGGAGTGACCCGTTAAAAAGGCCATCTCGCCACGCTTTAGGTGAAAGTTAACATCTGATAAGGCTTTCTGCCCACCAGGATAAACCTTACTTACCTGCTCAAATCGAATCATCTATTTCTCATTCTTTTTTGAAAGCGCCTTACGACTTCTTCTCATCACTCTCTTGAGTAAAAAGCGCATCGACAAAATCTTTGGCATCGAAGGTACGTAGATCATCGATCTGCTCACCGACACCAATATGACGGATAGGAATACCGAACTTATCGGCAATAGCAAAAATTACCCCGCCTTTAGCAGTACCATCAAGCTTACTGATTGTGATACCGGTAACGCCGACGGCTTGCTTAAATAACTCTGCCTGACTAATTGCATTTTGACCAGTACTCGCATCTAAGGTCAACATCACCTCATGAGGTGCAGACTCATCTTGCTTCTTCATCACTCGGATAACTTTCTTCAACTCATCCATCAAATGTGACTTATTCTGAAGTCGACCCGCAGTATCGGCGATAAGAATATCGATATTACGAGCACGAGCCGCCTGAAGTGCATCAAACAGCACCGATGCACTGTCGGCGCCGGTATGTTGCGCCACGACAGGAATGTCATTTCTCTGTCCCCATACCTGTAACTGCTCAACCGCAGCGGCACGGAAAGTATCACCGGCTGCCAGCATCACAGACTTACCTTGCGCCTGATATTGCTTAGCCAATTTACCAATTGTCGTGGTTTTTCCAACCCCATTCACACCGACCATCAGGATCACAAAAGGTCCCTCAGCATTTTCCGGAACGAGTGGAATTGAGACAGGCTCTAATGTCTTTTGCATCTCATCACGCAAAATTTCATATAAAGCTTCACCATCTTTTAGCTGTTTACGGCTAGCTTGATCGGTCAGGCTATCGATTAAACGAGTTGTCGTTTCAACACCCACGTCAGCAATGAGTAGCTGCTCTTCAAGCTCTTCGAAAAGATCATCATCGATCTTCTTACCGCTAAACAGACTAACAAACCCGCTACCGATATTTTCACTCGTGCGTTTAAGGCCTCGCTTAAGGCGAGCGAAAAAGCCCTCTTTAGTCGGTTTTTCCTGAGGTTCTGGTTGCCTTTCGGTTTCTTGCTCTGCCGCCGCTTGTTCAGCGTCCAGCTCGGCTTGCTTAGCTTGCTCTTCGGCCAATGCCGCAGCCTCGGCCTCGAGACGTGCCTGCTCGGCTTGCTTAGCCTGCTCTTCGGCCAGTGCCGCAGCCTCGGCCTCGAGACGTGCCTGCTCGGCTTGCTTAGCTTGCTCTTCGGCCAGTGCCGCAGCCTCGGCCTCGAGACGTGCCTGCTCGGCTTGCTTAGCCTGCTCTTCGGCCAGTGCCGCAGCCTCGGCCTCGAGACGTGCCTGCTCGGCTTGCTTAGCCTGCTCTTCGGCCAGTGCCGCTGCTTCTGCCTCGAGACGTGCCTGCTCGGCTTGCTTAGCTTGCTTAGCTTGCTCTTCGGCTTGCGCCGCAGCCTCTGCCTCGAAACGTGCCTGCTTGGCTTGCTTAGACAGATCTTCTACCGACGCCGAAGCGTCGGTAGCATCTTGCGATTCAGTTACAACTTCTACTTCTGGTGCACTAGCTTCATCTTTCGACTTATCTTTGCGGAACCAGGAAAAAAAACCTTTCTTTGCCATGTGTAATACCAGTACTCAACTAACTGACTTAACTTTAATAAACTGGAAGGCTTTCTAACTCTTAAGTAAACGAACTCTTAAGCAAGAATTGAAAACCATCCTGTTATGCATTTTGTATGTCTAATATCTATCTAGCGACTCTATTCTGCCGCGATACTTCTCTCGAGCTTAACCGCTATCGTTCCCGGAAAGAGCCCCTATATTGGAACTCATTTTTTGGTGCACATTATAACCAGAAGGCGATTTATGACCAGAAGATAGGGGAAAATATGTAGAGGAACTAGCCATTTCCAGCATTAGCTATTAGGTTTTCACCATTTAGCACAGCTTTGAGTTAAAATAACCCCTCAATTAAGCGAGACAGTCTACCACTTTCTCACTTCAGGAAAAATCGCAGCACTATTTACAATCAATATTTCGGCTAACAGGATTTTAGATGGCTAAAAATCGACCTTCCGGCGGTCAAGTACGTATCATTGCCGGCCAATGGCGCTCTCGTCGTTTGCCCATTCAGGATCTAGAAGGGTTAAGACCTACAACGGATCGCGTCAGGGAAACCCTGTTCAACTGGCTGGCCGGAGATCTTACCGGGGCTCGCGTACTCGACTGTTTCGGTGGCAGCGGGGCTTTATGCCTGGAATCACTATCTCGTTATGCAAGCTACGCCAAGGTGTTCGAGCTACAGGCGAGCGCTGCACAGCAACTCAAAGATAACCTGAAAACACTTAAGTGCGACTCATCCACTGCTGAAGTCATTAAAGGTGACACTCTTAAGCTATTAGCGGTCAAGCCAAGTGAAGGTTTCGATATTATCTATATTGACCCGCCATTTCGAAAGGGGTTAGCGGAGAAGACTATTGAGCTCATCGCAGACAATGGTTGGCTCAATGAAAATGCACAGATTTATGTCGAGACTGAAAGTGAAACAGTACAGTTAGCCGTGCCAAGCGATTGGGTTCAGCTAAAAGAGAAAAAAGCCGGACAAGTGATCTACCGCTTATATCAATATCAGCCTTAGACTTAAGGTACGAGGTACGAGGTACGATAAGCAGACTAGCGGCATCATTTAAGAGTTTATAAACATTTTACGAGAACAATATTTTTCGAGAACATTATGAAATTTATAATCACCTCCGGCAAACTGGTCACCCTGTTTGCTTGGCTTTTAATGACATATAACCTGATCATGCCTTTTGAAGGCAATATCGCCGTCATTCTATATATACTGCTGGCAGTCACCGCATTTATGCATCTTTTCCAGGTTGCTATATTTCACACCTTATTTAAATCATTACTGCCTCTGAAAAAAAGTGACTACTTAAACGTATTTGCATTCGGGGCATTTAGCCTGCTGCAATACAGAAGTAAGGTCATGCAGAGACAAGGTAAGAGTGCTTAGGCTCGAGGGAAAAGATAAGACCAAGTAATCTTGGTCTTATTACTCAGCGAGTTGATGGGCAACAAGTTCTCTCATTCGAAAAGTATCACCTTCCAAACAAGATCCACCCCCCACACCGAAGCAATCAGCCATCAAGCAGCCTCCTCAGATTCAAGCGATTCTCTCATTTCAGCCACAATTCTTGAAACCAAGCTAATTCACGTAAGATATTTAAATTAGTCACTAAGCTAGAAAACCTTAGCTTTTTATTATAAATATGAAAAATTAAGCACGCTAATATCGAAGAGAGAACAACCAGTGTAGGCGCGGCTGTGACCCCTGATGTGAATGCATTCACAAATGCCGTGTTGACATGGATGTCAAAGAACGGCCGTGACAACGGCGAGCTTTCGCTTTGCGCAACTCTTCGAGCGAGAGATAGGGATATGGGAAATATATTTGAAGCGTCAGGAACGCTTAAGACCATGGTGTTCGCGGATAAGTACTTCAAACGAGAAGTCCATGTACAAACCCACTCCTACGCCATCCATGGCGTTCGCGGATAAGCACATCTATGTACAAAAAAGCCCCGCTGATAACAACGAGGCTTCTTAGTCACTCAGTATCGACACATCAATACTGCTGGCTACTCAATGCTAAATAGCATTATCCCTTAGGATACGGGTGAGCGACGCCTTTGTGACAATCGATACAAGTCTTTCTCTTGTCTTCAGCTTTCTTGAAGTTATTGCTATGCATTCTCTTAGCCATCTTCTTCATAGTCTCAGGCTGATCTTCATAGATACGCTTGTGACAGTTCTGACAAGTAGAAGAATCGATAGAACGTAGGAAATCACGAGCGTGATCGGCCTGTTCTTTACGGTTTGCTTCTAACCACTCTTGAGTGTTGAAACCATCGATAGTTAAGAAGCCGATAATATCTTTAGATACGATGATCTTTTTAACAAGATACTGGAAAGGTTCTTGCGGAAGGTGACACTGCTGACATTCAACAACGATACCAGACTTACCGCCACCGTGTGCTGACGCCAGTACTTCATCCTTCAGAGAATGATTACTGTGACAAGTCATACAAAACTCATCAGAGCTTGTCGCGTGTAAAGTTTGTTGTGTAGCAAAGTAGCCAACAACACCGACTACAATACCAACCACTAGTAGGGCAAATATTGAGTATTTCGCGCTTGGTCTAAATAGTGCACGCAAGTTCATTACTCTTCTCCAAATTTTTTGATTATTATATCTAAACTGATGTTACTTCATCTCTTTGAGCCCGAATTATAAACTAGATCAGACTGATTGATCCGGCTGAAATAGTATAAAATGAGACCTAGCTCCAACTCTATATTGCGAAATATAGAAAATAGACCTTTGCTCAAATTATATTCGGCATCACTAAAGTTAACCCAAAGCGCTCACCTTAGCAACAAAACACATCTAATCATTTGATTAGTTATGACTTTTATGTTTTTTAACATGATTTTTATGTTTATTAACTTCTTAAATGAAAAAAATTTACGCAGAATTTTGAAAATATTTTTCATTTAAGAATGAAACTTTTTCTAACACCTCTTGGTCTACTCATTCATAACCCTTATTCAATTTGCGAATAACAACAAGTATGTCGAAGCAATTAGCGCATCTGGTATTAATCATCTCTCTGGTAGGGCAATTTTTGCTTTCACCAGCGATGGCGATGCCGAATTTGTTACATGCTTTCTCTCACGCTCAGATGTCGCTACTTTCTAACTCAGAGCTTTCTAACTCAGAGCTTTCTGACTCTGAGCGAATGCCCGCAGAGGCGATGCCTGTTGTTATAAATAAAACGCAATCGAATAGTAGCCTCCCCGAAGACGCAAACCAAGCCATGACACATGGGCAACAAGACTGTGAAATGGCGATGTCAGGCTTGAGCAATAATGATGGCCCGACTATCGATTGTGATGCGTTATGTGAAATGCTTGGAGCCGGCAACTGTGCCTCTCACTGCACCTCAGCAACAGGGATCTTAACTCAACCTCAGATTAGCCTAATGTCCCCAGAAACAAGCGTTAGAGTGCAGTCAGGCTCATGGTCACCCCAGACTGTTGAGCTATCTTCATCCAATCCTCCTCCCAAATTTGAACAAGCTTAACTTTATTAGTTATTAGTTTGGCGCATTCGCTGCGCACTCAACATTATATTTCTGCCTCAACATAGACAGATGCACGACGCTGAAAACAATCGTATAGAAAATTGATCTGATGATTCGATGAACTAATGTGATGACAACAGCCGAAATTTGACTGCATTTCTGTCGGGGCACATGTTCAAATTGGAGTTTATTATGAAAACATTAATTACAGCTGTAGCACTTACCCTTGCAAGTTTCACTTCTATCGCTGCAAGCGTCTCTTTTCCGGACTCATTGGTCGTTACCGGCATTAATGGAGAAAAGAAATTTGATATCCATCAACCCCAGCTAGCAAACGGAGAAAACTTAATTGAACTTAGATATCACGATATTTTTGAGGTCAATGCCGATGACTCTGGGGCATGGGTAAAATCTGAGCCCCTGTATCTTTTAGTAAACTCACATGGTCAACAAGATTATCAAGCTGCCACGCCTACTATTGACACCGAAGATGAAGCCTATGACTTCATCGAAAATCCGGTGATCACACTTGAAGATGCTCAGGGAAAAAACAAAACGGTGGCCCTGCTCACTCATCAACAGCTGATGGCCAAAGTGTTACTGACTCAAAAGAACTAACGGTAAAATTGAGTTTAATAGTGCATTGATTAGAAAGTTATCATTTACAACTCGATAAATGTGAATTACGTCAATGCGCTATTGCTTTCTCATGATAGACTTATCACAACTCATTATTCGGATGCATCATGTTTAAATCAGTACGCCGTCATGCTTTAGTCTTTTTAGCCTTGCTCGCTATGTTGAGCCAGGGGCTGATGACTAATGGCTTGTCGATGGTGAGAAATGCTGAGGCACATGAAGCTATCATGTCTGAATCACACGATTCAATGATGAGTATGGGAGATGGAGCTAGCTGCCACTCAGAACAGACAAGTAACACTGCCCATTGCTGCGATACTGAGCAGAACGAAGTGCTTCCCGGCACTGCTCAGAACTGCTGTGACGGCGATGGATTTTGCCAGGGCAATTGTAGCCACTGTCTTGTTATCTCTGTGACAGGTACTCTATTTTACGCTAAATCTTGGCCTGGATTTAGTCCTTCCCAACTTGCAATGGCCACTCAAATGCCTTATTTCCACTCTATCTCGTTAACAACAGATCTCAGACCTCCTATAGCTTGATTTTACTGGCTCTGGCCAACGAAAATCATCAATTTTATTGATTGATACGCTATATCTAAAAACAATTATTTATCGATCCAATTTATATCAATGACTTCAGACGGCGGTTTCGAAGCTATCTACATCTTTTGTAGACTTCATCACGGCACAAGCTGATCACTGTAATTTATTGCGATTGCATATATTAGCCGTTAATTGTTATTCGCTTGTGAGTATTTCAAATGCCTGAAATACTGCGCAGATAGGCGATATAACTGCGGCCATCTATACGATGGAGTGAATTTATGAAAACCTTGTTAAGCCTAGTTTTATCTGCCTTTATTTTAGTTTCTATGGTGCCGGCAGCTTCTGCACATCAGCACGAGCATGGTCAACATGTCAGTGCCGATTATAGCTGCCCTATGCACCCTGAAGTTACCGGACAGCAGGGTGATAGCTGCCCTAAATGCGGTATGGATTTAGCGGCTAAAACAGATAAAGCAGCCACCTCTAAACATCAGGGGAAAAAATGCGACTCTTGCCCAAATCATGGCGCAAAAGCGCATAAGGATATGCATGCAGATACCCATGCCTGTCCAATGCACCCTAGTGTTACCGGCAAGAAGGGCGATACTTGCCCTGATTGCGGTATGAACTTAACCGCCTCCAAAACTGCTTCCCAACATCATGGAAAAAAGTGTGACTCTTGCCCTAACCATGGAGCAAAAGCGCATAAGGATATGCATGCAGATACTCATGCCTGTCCTATGAACCCAAAGATCACGGGAAAAAAGGGTGATACCTGCCCTAAATGTGGGATGAACTTAGAGCCAATCAAAACGGCGGCTAACGGAGCAGAGAAACACCCTGCTCACCACAAGCAACAATAAGTAAGAGCGGAGACAAGGCATTATGAGTCATTTTGAATCGAACAATAAGCGCACCAAGTTAGCCTATCTGCTAAGCCTATTTATGGTTATCACCCCGCAGTTAGCCCATTCACAACGATTACTGGCTCAGACGAGTACAGCCGAGCATACAGAGCACAGGCATATGGATGCTAAAACGGCAACTTACTCCTGTCCTATGCACCCGGAGGAGACCAGTCACGAGGCAGGCAGTCGCTGCCCTAAGTGCAACATGTTCCTCACTCTCAATGAAGAGTCTGAGGAGGAAGTCGGAACCAAGACCAGCTTGACTGCCAGTGCGCAAACAACCTATATCTGCCCTATGCATCCGGATCAAACAAGTCACGAAGCGGGAAGCAGGTGCTCTATCTGTAATATGTTCCTCGTCGAAGAGGAAGAGGAGGAGAAAGGGAGCGTCGATCACTCATCTCATGATATGAGTAATCCCCCCTCAGAAGATCACTCGGGTCATGCACATCAATCCCAAAAGGCTGAAACACCGGCAGATACCGTGTTCAATAGTGCAAAACTAGCCCCTCTCGATGATGGAGCAAATATTAAATACGTCTGTCCTATGCATGCTCATATCATCAGCGATGTGCCAGGCACATGCCCTATCTGTGGCATGAATCTGGAAAAAGTTGAAGTCGGAGGCAGTAGCAAAGAGATCCAGATAGATGTTTCTGGCGGCATGCAGCAGGCACTAGCGCTCAAGGTTGCCAGAGTCGAAAAAGATACCCTATGGAAGTTTGTCCAAACCGTTGGTCAGATAGATTATGACGAGAGCAAGATAAATCATATCCATGCACGTGTGAATGGCTGGATAGAAAAGCTCACCATCGAGTCTGTCGGTGACAAGATAACTAAGGGGCAGATGCTATATGAGATCTACTCTCCCGATCTCATCAATGCCCAAGATGATTTTCTGCTCGCACAAGATACCTTAAGGCGTGCAGGAAGCAGTGAGAACTATAAAGACTTAGTGAGAAAATCCGGGCTCCGTCTAGAATTGCTGGGCTTTAACAAGAGTCAGATAAAGGCCCTTGCCAAGTCTAAGAAAACTCAGTATCGGGTTCCGTTTTACGCTAAAAGTGACGGCATAGTTAAGGCACTATCTGTCAGAGACGGCATGTATATCCAACCATCGACTGAAGTGATGTCTGTCGTCGACCTGTCTAAGGTATGGGTCATCGCCGATGTGTTTGAAAATGAGCAGAGCTGGCTTGAGATTGGCCAAAAAGCCGAGGTATCCGTACCAGCCATGGGACTCAAGGGAATTGAGGGGCAAATTGACTATATCTATCCTGAACTCGATGCCGTTACCCGCAGCTTGAGAGTCAGAATCGTAGTGAATAATAAGGATGTCGAACTTAGGCCTAATACGCTGGCTAAGATTGACATATTTGGTGGTCCCAACAGGGACACCTTGGTCATTCCACAAGAAGCCCTGATTCAGACCGGTAAAGAAAACCGCGTCATAGTTAAGCTCGAAGACAATAGCTTTACCGCCCGTAAGGTAACGGTAGGCATGCTTAGTCAAGGCAAAGCCGAGATCAAAGACGGCCTTGAAGAGGGCGAACAAGTGGTGACCTCGGGTCAATTCCTTCTAGACTCAGAAGCCAGCCTCAAGGGTAGCCTTATGCGTCTCAGCAGCGGCCACCAGCATTAAGGAGAGGATTCATGCTTAAAAATATTAATGCTGAAGCCTCAATTATCAAAGGCTTACGACTTTTACAATCGTCATGGTTTCAACTCTGGGTAATTGGGGGAGTAGATAATGCTTAAGAACATTAATGCTGAAGCCTCAATTAAGCAAAGGCTCACTATGGTTGTCACTTTAGATAATTGGAGGAGTAATAATGCTTAAGAAAATTATCGAAGCCTCAATCAAGCAACGTCTCATGGTATTGATCATCACCATCATGATCACTGTGTGGGGTGTTCAAGAGCTGAGAAATACGCCGTTAGATGCCCTTCCGGATCTTTCCGATGTGCAGGTGATCATTAAAACCCCGTTCCCCGGACAGGCACCTAAGCTTGTCGAGGAGCAGGTGACTTACCCGTTATCCACGGCCATGCTCGCCGTACCCGGCGCTAAAACCGTTCGCGGTTACTCTTTCTTCGGTGACTCCTATGTCTATGTCATTTTTGAAGATGGTACCGATATCTATTGGGCAAGATCCCGCGTTCTGGAATACCTCAATCAGGTCAGCAGTCGTTTGCCTCAAGGTATCCAACCCTCTCTGGGGCCGGATGCTTCCGGAGTAGGTTGGATATTCGAATACGCCTTAGTAGACAGGTCCGGTAATTTAGACCTGTCCCAACTAAAAAGCCTGCAAGACTGGTACCTGAAGCTAGAATTGCAGAGTGTTGCCGGGGTTTCCGAAGTCGCCACGGTTGGCGGTATGGAGCAGACTTACCAGATAGTCATTGAACCCGATAAGTTGGCTATCTATAAGCTGGATATCGCCTCAATTAAGAACGCGATCGCTAAGTCGAATACCGAAGCTGGTGGTTCAGTTATCGAAATGGCCGAAGCCGAATACATGGTGCGAGCCAAAGGCTATCGACAGACATTAGATGATTTCAGAGAGATCCCACTGGGAATAACCAGCCCCTCCGGTACTCCTCTGTTACTGAAAGATGTGGCGACCATTCGAAAAGGTCCCGCATCTCGACGCGGTATTGCCGAGCTTGATGGTGAAGGTGAAGTGGTCGGTGGTATTATCGTCATGCGTTATGGCGAGAATGCATTAGCCACCATCGAAGCGGTAAAAGATAAACTGGAACAACTCAAAGCCGGTCTCCCGCAGGGGGTTGAGATCATCCCAACCTACGATAGATCTCAACTGATCGAAAGTTCGGTCGAGAACCTACTCCATAAGGTCGTAGAGGAGATGTTTGTAGTCGGTCTTGTGTGTCTGCTTTTCTTGCTGCATGCGCGTTCGACACTCGTAGCCGTGATCACCTTGCCTTTGGCTATTCTCATCGCCTTTATCGTGATGAACAAGATGGGGGTGAATGCCAACATCATGAGCCTTGGCGGCATTGCAATTGCTATCGGGGCGGTGGTCGATGGTGCTATCGTCATGATCGAGAATATGCATAAACATCTCGAGCATTTTAAAGAGGAATATCAACGGCCACCTAACAATAAGGAGCACTGGAAGATAGTCACAGAGGCGTCTATCGAGGTCGGTCCTGCACTGTTCTTTTCGCTGCTGATTATTACGCTAAGCTTCGTACCTGTCTTTGCTCTCGAAGCCCAAGAGGGTAGATTATTCAGCCCACTGGCCTATACCAAGACCTTTGCAATGGCTGCGGCGGCCCTGCTTTCGATAACCTTAGTCCCCATTCTGATGGGCTTTTTCATTCGAGGTAAGATCCCCAAGGAAACCAGTAATCCAATCAGTCGGGTGTTGATCGCTATCTACAAGCCTTCACTAACACTGGTATTAAAGTTCCCTAAAATCACGCTCATTGTCGCCATCATTACTCTACTCAGCGCCTGGTATCCTCTGAACAACTTAGGCAGTGAGTTTATGCCAGAGCTTGAAGAGGGCGATCTGCTCTATATGCCTACCGCTCTGCCGGGGATAAGTGCCAGTAAGGCCGCGGAGATATTACAGCAAACCGATCGACTGATTAAAACTGTGCCTGAGGTAAAACGGGTATTTGGTAAAGTAGGCAGGGCTGAAACGGCTACCGATCCGGCCCCGTTAACTATGCTTGAAACCACCATCATGCTCAATCCAAGAGATGAATGGAGAGAGGGCGTAGCGCTTCAAGATATTATCGACCAGTTGCAGCAGACGGTTAAGGTTCCCGGCCTGACTAACGCCTGGGTCCAACCCATCAAAACCCGCATCGATATGCTATCAACCGGCATCAAGACGCCGGTAGGCATCAAGATAACGGGGGCCGATGTCGATGAACTGCAGAAGATTGGCACCAGTATCGAAGCCATACTCAGTAAGTTGCCGAATACAAAGTCTGCCTATGCCGAGCGCGTCGGTGGTGGCCGATACATAGATATCACCCCCAAACTCGATGTTGCTTCCCGCTACGACATGACCCTCACCGACATACAGGATGTGGTGCGTTACGCCATCGGCGGCATGGAGATAGGTGAGTCGGTACAGGGGGCTGAGCGATACCCAATTAACCTGCGCTACCCCAGAGAGCTGAGGGATAATATAGAGAAACTCAGGGAGCTGCCCGTTATCACTAAAACAGGACATTACCTGCCGCTGCGTAACTTAGCCGATATCGAGATCACCGATGGGGCGCCTATGCTCAAGAGTGAAAATGGTCGCCTGATATCTTGGGTATTTGTCGACATTGAGGGCACCTCAATTGGTGAATATATCGATGAGGCAAAGCAGGCATTGGATAACGAGCTCACTATACCTCCCAGATATAGCTATGGTTTCGCAGGACAGTATGAGTATATGCAACGCGTCGACGCCAAACTGAAGAAGGTGATACCTATGGCACTCGGGGTTATCTTCATTCTGCTTATGATGACCTTCGGCTCGACACTACAAGCAGGAATAATCATGCTCAGCCTGCCGTTTGCCTTGGTTGGCAGCACTTGGTTACTCTATGCCTTAGAGTACAACATGTCGGTTGCCGTCGCCGTTGGTATGATTGCGCTGGCAGGGGTTGCGGCCGAATTCGGGGTAGTGATGTTGGTATACCTCAATAACGCCATCAAGCATAGAAAGGAGACTGGCGGTTATGAATCTGTCACCGATCTGAAGGAAGCCTTAATCGAAGGTGCCGTCATGCGTATTCGCCCTAAGGCTATGACCGTCGCGACCATCTTCTTCGGACTCCTGCCCATCATGTGGGGCGCAGGTTCAGGCAATGATGTAATGCAAAAGATTGCCGCACCTATGATTGGCGGCATGATCACAGCCCCCTTACTGTCTCTGTTCGTGTTACCGGCGCTGTACCTGATCATTTATGGTAGAAAGCTAAATTCGACACAGTAATACCAATTTGTATTAGTCATGATTTATTGAAAGCACAGCCCATTAGTGGACTGTGCTTTTTCTTATCTAAAGTTATAAACGAAATCGCTTCACGGAACGGGTAAGTGAACGCGCGAGTTCATTCACCTCGGCGCTGCGGTCGGCCACTCCACTCGCCTCCAGGGCATTTTGATTGGCAGTATTGAGGGTTTCACCCATGCTGACTTCAATATTCTGACTATCGGCTAGCTGCTCATCGGCGACCTGAGCAATATGTTTGCTCATCTGCTCAATCGTACTCAAGGAGGCATCCATATGTTCAATCGCCTGTCCCAACTCCCGGCTCTGAATGACGCATTCTGCCGCTTTAGATTGCCCGAGAGAGATGGAGTCGGCTACCGACTCGGTTTCCTGCTGCAATGCAGTGATTGTCGTCTGGATCTCGGCGGTAGACTCTTGGGTTCGCATGGCTAAGGTTCGCACCTCATCGGCAACCACCGCGAAGCCCCTGCCATGCTCACCCGCCCTGGCCGACTCAATGGCCGCATTCAGCGCCAGCAGATTAGTCTGTTCAGCAATCCCAACAATCGTATCTAATATCCCACCGATATTTTGACTATGATGACTCAAGCGAGACATCACCTCTACCGACTCACTGAGTCCGTTTGACAGGTTTTTAATCGTTTCACTGTTGGTACTTGCTATGCCTTTAATTTCACGACTGCTTTTTGATGCCTGAGTCACGTTATCGGCCGTCTTATCGGCTTCATCTTTCACAACGGTCGAACTCGTAAACAGCTGCTCAGCTCTTATTCTGACATTTTCCACCCGCTCTATCTGCTCTGCTGCGACAGATGCAATACGCTGACCCTGTTGACTGGACGCTAACGCTGAATCATCGAGAGAATGGGCATTTTCACTAATCTCATTGAGCAGCTGAGTCAGGTCTTGAGATAATTTATTGATATTATCGGTCAAGGTGCCGAACTCATCATCCGTTTGCTTAGTGATACGCTGAGATAAATCTCCGTCGGCAATGCGCCCCAGAGCCTGATTGACTAATTGAAGGGGCCCCAACATGGCTCTGGTGGTAACGATTGAGATAAAGCTCGCCATCAACACAAACACCAATGCGAGAATAATCGCTAGGGTTTCACCGGCGGTTATCTTATCTTTTGCGGTTGCTTGCAGTTGAACAAGTCGTTGGTCGGCTAAATTAGCCAACAGATCAAGCTGCTCATAACTTGCCGCGAAACTCTGCTCCCCCTTATCATAGGCCCCCTGTGCTAGCTCCCCTTGGGTTATAATACGGTGCTGTAACAGGTACAACTCTCCCGGTTGAAGTAAGTATTGCTTCAGCAAGTCTATTGTTTGGGAAGATTCCTCCATAATGTCTTGAATATTTAGGGGTTCAGCCTGCCTTCTTAAGAAACCGAAATTAGTTGTCAGGTTACTCATTAAAAAACCAATATCTTCCTGATGGGCCGTCACTCCTGAAGCGATATCAACCCGAGTCAGCCCTGACATGGTATTTCCCATGGTAAACAACATGTCGTCTATTCGGGTGCCAGTGCCAATGACCTCCTCTAACAACCTAGCCTCTTGTGGAGCCGAAATCAGCTCCAGATCCAGCATCTGATTACTTGCATCGAAGCGGCTTGTTTCAAATTTTTCATATTGCTCTTCAAACCTGGCACTCGCTTCGATGATGGCCAACTTTGCCCCAAACATACTCTTACTCTCTGCAAGAAATTGCTGAAACTCAACTTCGGCCTGCTTAAGTAAATTGAGCATTTTACTCTGGTCTAAGACTTTGCCCTTAAGCCTCGATAACTCTTCGTTATAGCGGGTTTGTAACTGAATAAATTGATTCTGACTGCGATCCAGCTCAGGACGCGCTTTATGCGTATTGGCAACGGCTAATAATTTTACCATCTCCAGAAGCGTCAACTGCAGAGCATGACTCTGCTTTAATACTGGCACCGCCAGCGTTTCGACATTTTGGTTGGCAAGATTTATCTGGCTGAGGGAGTAATAGAAAAAGCTGCTGCCGGCAATGAGCAACACGCCAATAGCGCTAAAGCCAAAGGTGATTTTCTGTCGAATGCTAAACTGTAAACTCATCATAGACAAACCTATATGTACAAAATCAAGTCCATACCAAAGCGGTACGGCTTAACCCGATTTCAGGTTATTGAATAAGTAACCGGATTTAAGTTTAGCAGTAATTTTTCACCACTCATTAATGGAAAGCTCAAAGACTCCCTTTAGACATTGAGGGCAATCACAGAGAAAAATCCCCCCTGAGGATCATTGATAACGGCAAAGCGACCCACTTTCGGGATATTCGTCGGAGGCACACATATCTTCCCCCCTAGCTTGGCTGCTTTAACCGCGGTCTCGTCGCAATCGGCCACCGTAAAATAGAGCATCCAATGAGGTGCAATATCTCCCCACTCCTCAGTCATCTCCATCATGCCGCCAAAAGCTTTTCCATCGGCAAGCCACTGTGTATATTCAAAATCCGGCATATCACCAGGCTGCACTTCCCAGCCTAAGATATTTGGGTAAAACTGTTTCGCGAGTTCACTATCCCGGCTAGCCAGCTCCACCCAGCAAAGCGTCCCTACCTCTCCTTTTTTCCCAGCCCCTTTATGCTCACCCGCTTGCCATATCGCAAACTGTGCCCCTTCTGGATCACTGAGTAACGCCATTCTGCCGGCAGTGCCGACATCATGGGGGCCAAGCAACAATTCCCCACCATAGGATCTAACCAACTCTATGGTGCTATCGACACTATCGACAGCAAAGTAGACCGTCCAGTTCGTTGGCACACCTTGCTCACTCATTTCGGCATGCATCTGATAGGCGGCACCTATCTCATCGGTTTCATCACCGATGACCAGATTAAACAGAGTATAAACGCCATCCGGAATCGGAATATCCTGCAAACTCCAACCTAACAATTCACTATAAAATTGCTTGCCCGCTTTCGCATCGTGACTAGCCAGCTCAACCCAACAAGGCTGTCCCTGAATATATCGTTCGACGTTCATAAACAGCACCTTTGGCCGATAAATAAAAACCACAAATATTCGCATCTAACTGAATTTAGTTAAGCTTGTTTTCTGATTTCTGTCTATGCTAAATGCGATATAGTTACTCGTTCAGTTCGATATTGTCTGCATATAGCACTTCAAGCCAAGGTTTATACTCTTTTTAAAATTCAGAAATTTAACGTGACATCTCAGGATGAAAGAATCGATATTAAGGAAAGCCAATGTCATTGACTCAAAAACAGATCCTTTTGGTACAACACTCATTCTCTCAGGTAGAGCCCATCGCTGAGCAAGCCGCCGATATTTTTTATAGCGCTCTTTTTGAGATAGACCCCTCACTCAAGCCTCTTTTTAGAAGCAATATAAAAATGCAGGGTCGCAAGCTTATGGCGATGCTAAAGGCTGCCGTAGATGGGTTAAACGATCTCGACTCTTTAGTGCCCGTTCTGAAGCAATTAGCCAAAAGACACAATAGTTACGGGACTAAACAAAGCCACTTCACGCCAGTAGGAAACGCCCTACTCTATACCCTAAAGACCGGGTTGGGAGAAGCCTATACTGAGGAAGTAAGACAGGCGTGGATCACGGTTATTCATCTGGTTGCCGATGTGATGAAACCAGAGATCACAACCTGATAAGTAAACCGCTATTAAAAACAAAATAAACTCCATATACTGCTTTATGTATAGAGGAAATATGTCGTCTTATATAAGCTATTCGAGAGTTCAACGGCTTAGCCCGCACTTGAAATTCAATTCAAGCTGAGCTTAATTGTGAATGATTGTTATAAGCTAAAGTCATCATTGAGGTTTGTTTTGTCTGCTTTTTATCACAGATGTCGTTATTTCTTTCTTCCGCTGTTCATCACAGCTTTTTCATTAGGCTTGATCCATTTTTCTAAAGACGATTGGAAAATTTGGCAGGGGAGCATCGACCAGCTTCCTTTTTGGCTGCTCGTCACGGCAGCCGCCCTTGCACTGCAATTTAACCGTAGTCGTTTAGCCTATCTCGCCATGCTGCTATTGCTGTTTTATGCAGACAAACAGCATCATCTCCTCCCTTCGTCTCTTAGCTCGTATACCGAAGTGATCTTTCTAGGAGGGGCATTGATTATCACCTGGTTTACCTTCTTCAAAGACAGAGGAGTACTCTCCCCCCACAGCCTGGTTAGAATTTTTTCAATGATACTCTGCTTTGGCATAGCCTACGGCTGGCTATGGGGAATTGAACATTTTCAGGCAGAGATCACTGCTACATCTCCTTTGAGCCTCCCCTTCCAGTTGCAAGCGGCTCTACCACTATACTTATGTGGACTTCTCGTTTTATCCCGCACCCTATGGCAAGCGAATCTGGTCAATACCTCGATACTCATCACCTTTGTCATATGGGTGCTTTATGATTTACACCCCGGGCAACTTCCACTCTCCGTGCTTTTCTCGGCACTCGCTATCATCTATCTTTTTACTATCTTAATCGACTCCTACTTCCTCGCTTACCGCGATGAACTCACGGGGCTCGCATCGAGACGAGCACTCTATAATCTAGTGCTCTCTCTGGGCAGGAAGTACAGTGTAGCCATGCTCGATATCGATCACTTTAAGAAGTTTAACGACACCTACGGTCATGATGTTGGCGATCAGGTGTTAAAACTCGTTGCCGCTAAAATGGACCGCGTATCCGGCGGCGGTAAAGTTTTCAGGTATGGGGGGGAAGAGTTCACCATCGTTTTTCCCCGTAAGGACACGGACTCGGTTATCGATCACCTCGAAGACGTCAGAGAGTCCATCGAGGAGTATCGAATAGTATTACGGGACGATAAACGTAAACAGAACACGAAGGCAAAACGTAATGCAGCCAACAGATCAAACAAGAAAACGGTCAGTGTCACTATCTCCATAGGGGTTGCCGAGAGGCAGGGAGGCGAGACGTTCGATAAGACGATGAAGCAGGCTGATGAGGCTCTCTACAGAGCCAAGAAGAAAGGACGCAACCAAGTCTGCACTTAAGTAGCGCTCATGTGCTTTAACATGAAAGTCCCGGCAAGATACCTATCTTGCCGGGGCGAATACCAATAACATCAAATAGAGTAAAAGTAATAGATTTGCGACTTCATTCTGATGATGATCCCTCTAATCACGTCCAGGAATGCGAGAAAAGAGACAGGTTTTTCACCAGAGATCCACGCTAACCCTACTGAGCCAACCGGAATATCATAATCCTCAGTTTCATTTAATTTCAGTCGCACAAAATGGTGCTTATTATTCAGGTTCTGCCCGGTTGTCTGACGTACATTATCATCACGGGCAAACAAACTTCCCTGAGACTCTCCCGTCGCTTCGATAATCCCCTCAACCTCGGCATTAAACACCTTGCCTGGGTAGACCGCCGATGCAAACTCCGCGTTCTGACCGACCTTAACGTTACGAATAGCCTGATGGTTAACCCTCATCAGCACATATTTTTCATTGGTATACATCTGAATGCGTGGCACCAAGCCAACAAACTGCCCCTCTCGCATAATGTAGTTAGTCAGATAGCCATCTGCCGGAGCGTAGACCTTAGTGTTATCTAAGTTCCATTGAACCTGAGCAACATTTTCTACCTCGCTACTATAATTTGACTCACTGCTCTTAACCGCTAACTCTGCTTTTTCAATATTCAGTTTAGCCTTATGCTCAGCCAGACTTGCCTTATCAATTTGAGAGCTATAGGTATGAACATTAGCTTCGGCAAGATCGATACCATTAGTCTGTTCATCCATTTGACTCGCCGTAATCGTATTTGGAACGACACGGTTCTGCTCGACATACCTTTCCAGTGTCTTCTGTTTCCAAAGAAGATCTTTTGTCGCTGCTGCTAACTGGTTTTTGGCTATCTCGATATCGGTTATCGTTGTCTGATACTCTTTATGCGCCAGCTTCACATCCTCTTTAGCCACAGAAAGCGAAACATTGGCAGACTCTTTAGCCACCAGCGCCTTATTAAGTGCGATCCGATAGGTCTCGTCATCGAGTTCATAAATTAGCTGGCCGGCTTCAACCTTCTGATTAGGCTGAACATAGATCTGTTTCACCTGGCCTTTAATTTGACTCGAAGCCGGTCTGAGTTGAATATGCGGCGACTGCACCAGAGAGCCCCCCGATAGATCCATAGGGGTGAAGTTCAACAGACCAACCCACACAAAAAGCAGCCAACCACCGCCACCTATGTAGGCAAAACCTTTACTGAACTTATTCCACGGCATACCGACTAAGCGGAGCAGATAGATAAATAACGCCCATACAGCTAAACCCTCAAGCATTATTATTCTCCTCTAGCGTACTTTGCTGGCGATCCGCAGGCTCATGCCAGATATCTCGCAGACGTCTCAGCGCCTTCTCACCATCGATAAAGGCCACAAATACTGCCAATACCCACACCCAATGCCAAACGAATCCGATCCAGGTGAGTGCCGTAATAAGCCCGAGTTGGTGATGCTCCTCTTTATGAGCTTTATTGATGGGTAGTTCGTGAATTTTCCAAAAACCTACGGCTAGTGCCGTGACCGTGCCAACCATGACAACCAAGGCCACAACATGCAGCGCCGTATCTGCGCCAGTATCGACAAATGGCATACCGAGTAAACTCATGAAAATGGTCTCTTAAATTTAAACAAGAGGGTTAGTTTGACGTTTATCCAATAACGAGCAAGACTAAAAGTCTACCTATATCAATTATGAGTCATTAATGATTAAATCAGACCTATCAAGCCAAACTGATGCTGCCGATGAAATTTAATACCTCCTTTATTCGTGTCTGTTATGTAAAACCCATTTTTGATGGAGTCGAGCAGGTTTACGGTTTCAATCACCGAGCCCTGGCAATCCCCGCTCCCCTGATGAATGAACCTATGGCCCTGATCCCTTTTACCCAGTTTGCACTATGGTTATCTGAGTTAGCTTTGCTCACCCAAGACCCGGCTTACATAGTTAAACTAAACCAACAGCTAAATTTCGCCAGGCTCGATATCAGCGGCATCGACCTGTTATCGACTCCGGATCTGGCCATGAGTATACGTCGCATTAACTATGGCATCGTCAGCCTACAATCCGGTGCCAGTTACTATGTAAGCATGTCCGGAAAGATAATGAAGTGGTGCTATAAAAATCCCTACGCCTTTAAGCAGGAGAAGAGCTACGACTCTCTCAGGGTCGCCATTATGCTGCTCAATGCACTGCGCCACTTTTTAGGTGACCAATATCATCCGATACAAGTGCGTATCAGTGGCTGTGCTGTCGCGCAACAAGAGACAGAAAGTCTGTTTAACTGTCCGGTTATCTGGAATGCTGCGCAAACGGAAATTTGGCTGGAACTTGATGATATGCTGCAGCCTTTGATAGAGCCTCAGTTAGCAAACAGTTCGGTAACCATGCCACGCTCACTATTTGAAAAGTACCTCAACATGCCACAACCCCACGACACCCCGAAGGTGCTTTTCGAAATGGTCAATTATGCAAGATTCTATGGTCTACCTAAGATCGAAGATATTGCCAAACTATTCAATATCTCTAAACAGCAGTTGCAGAGGCGATTACAGCAACAAGGTTTCACGTTTTCCGCCTTGTGTAGTTACATCTACAACAATCAAGCCATCAAATATATGCTCGATGGCAAGAGCGTCGCAGAAATTAGTCCCCTGCTGGGATATGCGAATCAGCAAAGCTTCAGCCGAGCCTTTAAGCGACTCAGAAAATGTACCCCCCAGCAATATCTCGACACACTCAACCAAAACAAGCCTGATTAGTGGGTGAAGATAAAAATTAGGCACAAAAAAGCCCTCATCGAGGGCTCTTTAAGCGATTTTTCGAATTTGAAGCCTAGCCGTAAACCGGCAGTAACTCTGCCATCGCAAGCAGGTGGCACGCTCCGGTGATGACACCAAACAAAATAACGATGGCGATAACAAATGTTCCGCCTGGCACTTTAAAGCTCTCGCTATTTGGATAAAGCTTTCTGGCTTTGTAGGCCATCATAGCTGGCACAATAGCCGCCCAAATAGTCGCAGCCAATGCAGCAAAACCTATCGCTATCAGGAAACCATTAGGGAACAACAACCCTAGCACTGTCGGTGGCAAAAAGGTGACCGCGGCCGTTTTGAAACGACCACTACGAGACTCATCGAAACCAAAGAGATCGGCCAGGTAATCGAATAGCCCTAAGGTGACACCTAAGAAAGAGGAAGCGACCGCCAGGTTAGCAAAAACCGTTAGCATGGTCGTTAACCAACCACTGCTCATCACATCAGACAGAGCAGCAACCAGTATTCCCATATTGCCGCCCTGGCCAATGATATCGACAAAGTCACTGCGAGGGATATTCCCCATGGTTGCCACCAACCAGCAAACATAGATAACGAAGGCTATCAGGGTCCCGGTGACAATCGCCTTAATAATGGTGCTGGCGTCTTTTCCATAATATTTTACCAGGCTAGGCACATTACCATGATAACCGAAGCTCACTAACCCAAAGGGAATCGCCGCCAACATATAGGGCAGATAACGGCTCTCACCATCTGGTGTAAATAGCTTCACCGTATCGATCTCTATCAGTAAATTACCTACAGCGAGAAAGAAAGTGATGATCATGCCGCCAAGCATAATAGTGGTGATCCTATCGACGGCCTTAGTGCTGATAAAGACGATGAAGGCTAAACCCAGTGCAAACACCAAACCGGCCAAGCTTTGTGGCAGTTCGATCCCCGCGGCCTCTAAACTGTGATTAACGATAGATCCGCCACCACTGATATAGGCATAGGCCAGAATATAGAGTACGAATGCGATAGATAAGCCATTCACTATTCGCCAGAAGTTACCTAAGGTTTCCCGAGTTAAGGTATCGAAGCTATCACCGGGCTCGAAGTGTAGATTAGTCTCGAGTAACAACAGACCCGACACCAGCATACAGAACCAGACCCCTATCATCATGACAAGTGAATAGGAAAACCACATACCAGCGCCCACAACAGGCAATGAGAACATTCCTGCCCCCACAGCTGTTCCGGCGATGATCATGGCTCCACCAAGCAAAGATTTACTCGCTGTTCCATCTTTAACAGCGTTCATGTGGTTAGCCATTAATCTTTATGCTCCGCAGTCACGCTATCGACAATCGTCTGCCTGACAGAAGAGCGTAGCAAGCCGTTCGCTCGCGCTCGGATCCTTTGGACATCGCCCTGATTGCCGTTATCACACAGGTAACCCAGCTCCTTCAGCTTCACGCTGAGTGCACCATAAAGTTTCTTGTCATAAAATTCGGGGGCCGTAATGCCATGCAAGGCACCTAATCGCTGTGCCAGCTTATGGCTATCACGCTCAAGATCGGAACGCTCCATCTTGGGGCAGACCGCCAACAAGTTAAAGATAATTGCGTAGCGCTGTAACGTTTCACCGACGGTGCCGGCGAGTAGCAAGAGTTGATTCACTTCTGTCTCGACGATACTGAAACCATCATCCTCGGTAACAAGTCCTTGAGCGATAAACAGATCCAAAATCTGACCAACAAGCTCACCTGTATCTTCCACCCCCATAAATAATTCTGCCTGAAGCAGAGGGTAGAAATCCTTGATGATATCGATAATCTCATCTCGTGAGATATGCTCATGCTGAGTCAGGCAGCTAGCCACCAGAGATGGGATGACCATCAAATGAATAATATTGTTACGATAGTAGGTCATCGCAACGGCAATACTCTCGTCGATTGAGATAATATCCCCGAGAGGATCACTATCAAGCTTAATTTTCTTAAGCTCCAGTCCCTGCTGAACCAGAGATTTACCATCCCCTTCTACCACTGAGGTATAAGAGGTGTAAGGAAGGTCCTTAAGTAATTTAAGATAGAGATCTAACTGCTTCTCCAGCTGAGACCGCTCTAATGCATTTTGCTCTGACGCTAATAAGACTAAGCTGGTCAAGGTGACGGAGCTGACTGCCGCAGCATCGTTAATATTAGTCATGACCTGATTAGCTAAGGTATTTACCATAGGTGTCAACCACTTAGGTCTCTGCTCTGGCTCTTTGGCAATCTCTTCTTTCCAATCGGGTTTCTGTTCATTTAGAAAGCTATGAAGCGTGATGGGCTTACCGAAATTCACATACCCTTGGCCGAAATTGCCTAGCTTACGCAGGGCACCGAATACCTGCCAGACAGATTCTTTCTTTTTCTTCTTACCGCTCAATTCCTTATGATATGTCGCCACCTCCATCACATGGTCATAACCGAGATAGACCGGAACCAGAGTCACAGGGCGCTTCATGCCACGCAGGACACTGTTCAGCGTCATAGCCAACATGCCAGTCTTAGGCGCAAGTAGTCTTCCGGTACGTGAACGCCCGCCTTCGGTGAAATACTCAACCGAATAGCCTTTAGTGAAAAGCTGATCTAAATATTCACGGAACACTGTGGTATAAAGCTTGTTTCCTCTGAAGCTGCGACGAATAAAGAAGGCACCACCTCTACGGAACATGGGACCTGCAGGCCAAAAATTGAGGTTAATACCAGCTGCGATATGCGGTGGAACCATTCCCTGATAATAGAGAATATAGGAGAGCAGCAGATAATCCATATGGCTACGGTGACACGGAACATAGATGATCTCATGACCATCATGGTGTAGCCGTCGAACCTCTTCCGCACCTTTAATGTTGATGCCTTTATAGAGTTTATTCCACAACCAGGTCAGAAAACGTTCGGCAATTCGAACCAGGCTGTCTGAATAGTCGGCGGCGATCTCATCTAAGTATTCCATCGCTTTCGCTCTGGCTTCAACCTCGGTGATCTTCTTGCTCGCCGCTTCCTCTTGAATCGCCTTCTTCAGGGTCTCGGAATTAATGAGCGCATGGAATAATGCCTGCCTCTTTGGCAGAACCGGCCCCGTCATCACCTTGCGCTGTCGACTAAAATGAACTCGAGCCACTCGAGCCAGTTTCTGCGCGATACGCTTATCGGTTCCATGTTCATCTGCCATATAGCGCAATGAAACGGCACTCGAAAACTGCACAAAGTTATGCCGTCCCAAAAACAGGATCATCAGACACTTTCTAAGCCAGGTGGGATTTTCACGTTCAAGTACGGCGGCCTTCATGGTGTCATCTTCTTTTCCCGGGGTTCTTCCCCAGTAAAGACTGACAGGCACAAGTTGAATATCGAGATCGGGTCGCTCTTTATGGATCTTCAGCAGACTCATAAAGCTATTTAGAAAGAAATGATTACTCTCTCTTTTTCCCATGAGGGGTTTAGCGCCTTCGAGACACACGACTCTTGGCGCCGATTCACCACCGACTTCGAGTGGCTCATAGGGGCTGGGAAGACCTAGATCTGCGGTGATTTCACTTAAGGCTGCAATATCACTGACAGACTCAGTTTTCATCACATAAGCGAGAGGTTTATCCGGATCTAAATTAAGATCTTTGAAAGGTTCGTGGGGCACAACAATAGTGTGTACCAACTTGTTCTGTAACCAGCGTAGTGATTTAAACCAAAGAGAGTCTTGTTTGGACATTTTTCTTATGCAATGTGAGCCATGATAATAACTCCATAGAATACCAGAAAACAAACAGGGATACCCAAAAGCTTAAAATATGGTTAATACTTGCACTGAAAGAAATACTGTATATACTAACAGTTACTGTATAGAAAGACAGGATTCACCATGAGACCATTAACACCAAGACAAGCCGAGATCCTTGAACTGATTAAACGTAACATTGCAGATACAGGCATGCCGCCAACCCGTGCAGAGATTGCAAAACGTTTAGGATTCAAAAGTGCCAATGCCGCCGAGGAGCACCTTAAGGCATTAGCTAAAAAAGGCTGTATTGAGATTATACCAGGTACATCTCGTGGTATTAGACTGACTCAAGCTAATGAAAGCGAAGAGGAACTTGGTTTACCCTTGATAGGCCAAGTTGCCGCAGGTGAACCGATTCTCGCTCAAGAACATGTCGAACAACATTATCAGGTAGACCCTGCTATGTTTCGCCCAAGTGCTGACTTTCTACTTAGAGTACGCGGGGACAGTATGAAAAATATTGGTATCCTGGAGGGAGATCTTCTTGCCGTACATAAAGCCGAACAGGCTCGCAATGGTCAGGTTGTTGTCGCTCGTGTAGAGGATGATGTCACGGTAAAACGTTTCGAAAAACAAGGTAGCACCGTCTATCTACATGCCGAAAATGAAGACTATCCTCCAATCGTCGTCGATCTTACCAGCCAAAGTTTAAGCATTGAAGGATTAGCCGTCGGTGTTATTAGAAATGGAGACTGGCAATGAAATCATTAATTGGCAATAGTCCACGTCACCCAGGGTTATGGGTAAATCTTGAAGATCCATTATCGAATGAACTACAAGGCTGCACAGTCTCTTCAGTAACGACTCATACTCAAGGGCGTGATGAATTACAGATGCTGAGTACCCAACTGGCTTCATTGAGTCATCAAGGTCAGTGGATTGTGCTGATTAGTCCTCCGAACATAGGTTACAAACAGATGTTAACCGATGCCGGAGTCAGAATGGATAGAGTCCTGCTTGTTCATGCTAAAGATGAAGTTGAAACCCTGTGGGCCATGGAAAAAGCGCTCACAAGTGGTACATCCAGTGCGGTTATCAGTTGGACCCAATCATTAGATGCAAGAGATAATCGTCGACTACAGATTGTCGCAAAAAGTGCTCGAGCCGTCGGCATTGTGATTGAAGATGCAAATAGTCACTTACATGGAAAAGCCCACATGAAGGGTGTCGAGGCGTTCAATCAACCCAGTCTATTCGGTTCATTACATTAGCCTAAATTAATCATTACTTTACATTACGGCCCCACATTAGGGGCTTTTTTGTGTCTGAATATAAAAAATGTTTAATTATTGATCTTGATCAATATTTGTCCAGCAAGTAAGTTTAAGTCAGTAACAACGATAATTTGTTATATCCAAGCGATTTAATCAGCTGCGTAGTAAATCAATTCTCAGGTATAAAAGAGCATTGATCTATAGGGCCTAAATCGGGGGTATATTCAGCCGTAAGTGCAGATGTGGTTCAGCCGAGCAGCCATAAATAAGACTGCTTACTTTGCAGGTATTAAAGTAAAACCGCCAACGCACTTTGAAGTCATCGTTGCTTTTTTGGGAACTGAAGAGTTTGCATAGAGCAGAGACTTACTGTGTGACTCTTCTTTGTCTTTCTATGACAGAGGAGAAGTCTAGTGAAGCAAAAGTTGTATGGTTTGCTGGCGTTAATATTTTCGCCTTCTATCTTGGCTGCAGATATGCCCCTGAACATGACTCAAGGGGTAACAGAGATTAGTGGGCAGGTATACAACCTGCACATGATTATTCTCTATATCTGTTGCGCTATCGGTCTTGTGGTTTTTGGTGTGATGATCTATTCGATGATCAACCACCGAAAATCCAGAGGCGCCGTCGCTGCCAACTTCCACGAAAGTACTAAAGTCGAAATAGCCTGGACTCTCGTTCCTTTCATCATTCTTATTCTTATGGCGATTCCTGCAACAAAGACCTTAATCGCAATGGAAGATCCCTCTGATGCAGACCTGACAATCAAAATTACTGGCTCTCAATGGAAGTGGCATTACAGCTATTTCGATCACGACCTTGAATTTTACAGCCTGCTATCCACCCCAAGAGAACAGATAGAAGGGACGGAAGAGAAAGGTGAAAACTACCTTCTCGAAGTAGACAAACCTTTAGTCCTCCCAGTGAATAAGAAAGTCAGATTCTTGATGACCTCCGAAGATGTTATCCACTCTTGGTGGGTGCCGGCCTTTGCAGTAAAAAAAGATGCCAACCCGGGTTTTATCAATGAAGCTTGGACACGGATTGATAAGCCCGGTGTTTACCGCGGCCAATGTGCCGAACTTTGCGGCAAAGATCACGGGTTTATGCCAATTGTTGTCGAAGCTCTTTCAGAAGAAGACTTTGATAAGTGGCTGATTGCTCAGAAGCGGCAAGCGAACAATGCTGAAGCTGAAGCGAAAGCTGCACTTTCGAAAACTTTGAGCATGGAAGAACTCATGGCTCAAGGTGAGCAAATCTACCTCGCGCTATGTGCCGCTTGTCATCAACCTAATGGCGCTGGCCTGCCTGGTGTGTTCCCCTCCCTTATTGGGAGTCCCATTACCAAAGGGCCTATCGCGGAGCATATCGATATCGTCGTCAATGGTAAATCCGGAACGGCTATGCAAGCTTTTGCGAAGCAATTGAGTGCTACAGAAATTGCTGCCGTCGTGACTTTTGAGCGTAATGCTTGGGGCAATGACTCTGGCGATACTGTTCAAGCCGCTGATGTCAGCTCTGGTGATTCGAGCTCTGCTGCCTCCAACGATTCAGACACGACAATCCCAGTCACTTTACCAGCAAACCTGCCAGAGGCTGAGCAAGTTAAAACGACTGTGACTGAAACGGTAAACCAAGTTGTTGAGGAGGTTAACGTGGTTGTTTTAGATGACTTAACGATGGATGAACTTATGACCATGGGTGAGAAGGTCTACATGACAAATTGTGTTGCTTGTCATCAGGCTACAGGTACGGGATTACCCGGCGCTTTCCCTTCACTAGTCGGCAGCCCAATGATCACAGGCCCAGTAAGCGGTCACCTTGATGTCGTCATTAATGGTAAATCGGGTACTGCAATGCAGTCATTTGGCTCGCTACTTACGCCACAACAGTTAGCTGCAGTGGTGACTTATGAGCGCAATGCATGGGGTAATAACTCCGGTGATGCCGTTCAAGCTTCTGACGTTGTTGGTCACGGAAAGTAAGGGATTAAAATGAGCACAATTACACAAGATTCAACAGCAGCTCACGACGATCACCATGATGACCATCATCATGGGGCGCCAAAAGGTATCATGCGCTGGATTTTAACAACAAACCACAAAGACATAGGTACGCTCTATCTCTGGTTCAGCTTTATCATGTTTCTGACTGGTGGTGCTATGGCGATGGTGATCCGCGCCGAGCTATTTCAACCTGGATTACAGCTGGTTGAGCCCAACTTCTTTAATCAAATGACTACAGTACACGGACTCGTAATGGTATTCGGCGCCGTGATGCCAGCCTTCACAGGGCTGGCAAACTGGTTAATCCCTATGATGATTGGCGCACCGGATATGGCGCTACCAAGAATGAATAACTGGAGCTTCTGGATTTTACCCTTTGCCTTCGCCATCTTATTGAGCTCCCTGTTTATGGAGGGGGGGGGACCAAACTTCGGCTGGACATTCTACGCCCCGCTATCTACAACCTACAGCCCTGATAGTACCGCTTTATTTGTATTTTCAGTCCATATCATGGGAATGAGCTCCATCATGGGTGCGATTAATGTGGTCGTGACTATCGTTAATATGCGTGCCCCCGGCATGACTTGGATGAAGCTTCCCCTCTTTGTCTGGACCTGGTTAATCACAGCATTTTTATTAATTGCAGTTATGCCAGTACTTGCTGGCACAGTGACCATGGTGCTCACTGATAAATACTTTGGGACCAGCTTTTTTGATGCGGCAGGAGGGGGGGATCCTGTGATGTTCCAGCATATCTTCTGGTTCTTCGGCCATCCCGAAGTCTACATCATGATTTTACCCTCATTCGGGATCATCTCAGCCATCGTCCCCGCTTTTAGCCGTAAGCGACTCTTTGGCTACTCCTCTATGGTCTACGCCACGGCAAGTATCGCCATCCTCTCTTTTCTGGTGTGGGCTCATCATATGTTCACAACAGGCATGCCGGTATTTGCCGAGCTATTTTTCATGTACTGCACCATGCTTATCGCTGTACCAACCGGCGTTAAGGTATTCAACTGGGTCGCCACCATGTGGCGTGGCTCTATCAGCTTCGAAACTCCTATGCTATTCGCGGTAGCCTTTATCATACTATTCACCATCGGAGGGTTTTCCGGCTTAATGCTGGCCATAACACCGGTGGATTTCCAATATCATGATACTTACTTTGTGGTCGCTCACTTCCACTACGTGCTCGTCACCGGTGCGATATTTTCCATTATGGCGGGGGCCTATTATTGGTTACCTAAATGGACCGGAAATATGTACGACGAGAAGCTGGGGAGACTCCATTTCTGGTGCTCTGTTATCTCGGTCAATGTGCTGTTCTTCCCCATGCACTTCTTAGGCTTAGCGGGCATGCCCAGAAGGATCCCGGACTACGCGGTTCAATTTGCGAATGTGAATCAGATAGTCTCTATCGGTGGTTTCGCATTTGGCCTGTCACAGCTGATCTTCCTTGCCCTTGTGATTAAATGTATTCGCGGAGGTGAGAAGGCACCGGCAAAACCTTGGGATGGTGCCGAAGGTTTGGAGTGGACACTACCCAGCCCCGCCCCTTATCACTCTTTTTCTACACCCCCGGAGATTAAGTAAACATGGCTAAGAACCTGGCGAACGCTAACCGAAAGCTTATCGGCTGGCTCATTGCAGCAGCTATAGGCATGTTCGGCTTTGGTTTCGCTCTGGTTCCCCTGTATGACGTTCTCTGTGAACAGCTAGGAATAAATGGCAAAACCCAGAGCACGGCCAGCAGTTATGAGCCTGTCACCATCGATAGAAATCGCACCATCACCGTTGAATTTATGGCTCAAATACAAAGTGATATGCCTTGGGAGTTTAAGCCTGAGGTGACACGTATGCGAGTTCATCCCGGAGAGTTAGTACGCACTAACTTTAAAGCCAAAAACCTCTCCATCAATGACGTTGTAGGACAAGCCATTCCTTCTGTATCGCCCGGACAGGGGGCTGCCTACTTCAACAAAACAGAGTGCTTCTGCTTTAATCAACAAAGGTTATCGGCAAAAGCCAGTGCAGAGTTACCACTGATATTTTACGTGGATCCGGATCTTCCTGACTCCATAACGACACTGACTCTCTCTTATACCCTCTACAACATCACCGATCGTGGATATGTCGGCGCTGTAGAGCAAGGAGCAGCAAAATGACAAGTAAGCACGAACACTATTATGTTCCCGCACAGAGTGCATGGCCAATAATCGGCGCCTTAGGGTTATTCCTTATCGCCTTTGGTGCTGGAAGTTACGTACAACAACTTAAAACCGATGGGGGCAGCGGTGGCTTAATCTTACTCGCAGGCATCGCCGTCATCATATTTATGATTTTTGGCTGGTTCAGAACCGTTATCGCCGAGTCCATGAGTGGCCTCTATTCCAAGCAGATGGATCGCTCATTCAGGCAAGGGATGAGTTGGTTTATCTTCTCAGAAGTCATGTTTTTCGCCGCCTTCTTTGGTGCACTACTCTATGCGCGTATGATTGCGGTTCCCTGGTTAGGCGGAGATTCAAATAACGCCATGACCAACGAAGTTCTCTGGCCTGGATTTGAAGCCGTTTGGCCTCTGGTGACGACACCCGATGGCACCAAAACTGAAGCGATGGGCTGGACCGGGCTACCGCTATACAACACCATTATTCTGCTGACATCATCGGTTACTTTACATTTTGCCCACGTGAGCCTGGAGAAGGAAAAGCGTTCTGCCATCGCAATCTGGTTGGGAATAACCATATTGCTCGGTATGGGTTTCCTGGTATTACAAGCTGAAGAATATATCCACGCTTATCAGGAGATGGGGCTGACTCTTTCTTCCGGTGTCTATGGCAATACATTCTTCTTACTTACCGGATTTCACGGTATGCATGTCACCTTAGGCACAGTGTTCCTTATGGTGCTATTTCTTCGAGTAATTAAAGGACATTTCACTCCTGACAGGCACTTCGCATTTCAGGCCGGAAGTTGGTACTGGCACTTTGTGGATGTCGTCTGGCTGTGCCTGTTTATCTTCGTCTATGTCCTGTAATGAGAGACGCAAGGCATAGCACTCAGTCGGCGGATATGAATGCGTTAATTAATAGGGTCTGGGGTTAGGGGTTATCACCCCAGATCCCAGCGCTATGAGTATTAATACGACCACCAGCAGTGAGAAGATAACCCTACGCCCCAGAAAATGACTCATCGGCGTTTCAGAGTCCCCCTTAACTAACAAAAATAGGGCCTTGGCTAAATTAAACACAATGAATAGCAGTAACAGAACTAAGACTAATTTGAAAACAAATAATGTATTCACTCGTTATCCTCAACTGTATCTGGTGGGCTCAAGAGCTTCGCTTATTATTATCACTTTGAGTCTGTTTCTCTTTCTGGTCAAGTTAGGATTCTGGCAGCTGTCCCGCGCCGAAGAAAAAGAGTTATGGCTGGCCCAATTAACGACACGTCAAGCTGCCGCCCCACTCTCCTATGCTGGGCTACTGTCACTACCTAAAGCAGAGCTACTCACTGGATATCGACTCACAGTATCGGCACTGCCGCTCGCTGAGCAGATTTTTCTACTCGATAATCAGGTTTTTAATGGCAAGGTTGGTTACTTAGCACTGCAACTTATGGAGGTCAGTCCCGATCGACCTTGGTTGTTGGTTGAACTCGGTTTTGTGCCAGCTACCGCCGACAGAGCAAGCTTACCCGCAATAAAGCCAATAACAATGACTCAGAGCCTTTCCGGACGGTTATATCAGAAACAGAGTAACCCGATGAGTAGCGCGCTTATGGCCGAACCCGGTTGGCCCAAACGCATTCAGAACCTTAATGTTGGCGAGATGAGTGAATTGGTCAATCACCCCATCGCTGCTGCAGTGCTTCAGCCCGAACAAATTAAAGGCAGTGACTTACCTCACCCTTGGAAGCCAATCCCCCTTTCGGCCCAAAAACACAGGGGCTACGCGCTGCAATGGTTTTCGATGGCTTTCGCATTCGCGATATTAATCCTATTCTTTATTTACAGCAGAAAACAAAGAAAGAACAAATAGATGGCAACAAAAAAGAACAAGGTTAATCAAAATGATTATCAATCAATTGATGGTTGCCAATGGAAACAAGAACACGTAGGTTAGGATTTAAGCGATTTAAAAAACAATGTCGTTTCCTAGCCGTCTCTGGAAACATTTAGTATGCCTTACTTAAGAGCCCGACTGAGGGTGCTTGAGCTGGAACTAGAGGAGAGAGTATGAACTCCCCCAAGAAGAGCGGTACCAGACCACTGATCATTTTGTTATTGGTCTTTTTACTTCCTGTTGTTGCCGCCAAAATTGTACTTAGCATGAACCTTTATCATGGCGGTGCGACCAATAAGGGTGAGCTACTCTCCAAAACAACCAGTTACTCCAGCCTGGCAATGGAAAACCCCAGACCTCGTGAATGGCAGGTCCTTTATCTGCTTCCCGGCAATTGTGACGACTTATGCCTGGATCGTCTCTATATCCTCAAACAGAGCCATGTAGCACTCGGCCGAGAACAAAATAGGGTTCACACCTTAATTTTACTCACTGAAAATAGCGATATCTCGGCACTAACACTTCACCCTTTCGAGACCGTCAAAGCCAGCACCGCGATGATAGGTATGCTCGATGATCAGCAGATGATCATTGTTGACCCTCTGGGAAGTTTAGTCATGCGTTATCCTAAGGTCTCGGGGCGAGCCAAACAGATTATGCAAGGCAAATCATTAGTTTCAGACCTGAGAAAAATGCTTAAGCTATCGAGAGTTGGCTAATGAAAAAACTAACGCTATTTTTACGTATCACCTTAGTTTTTACCCTCTGCGTTATTCTTATGGGGGCCTACACAAGGCTCTCCGATGCTGGGCTGGGATGTCCGGACTGGCCCGGGTGTTACGGCATGATAAAAGTTCCTAGCCAGAATCACGAGTTAGCTCAGGCATTAGATGCATTTCCGGAGCATAAAGTTGAACAAGAGAAAGCTTGGCTCGAAATGATCCACAGATATATAGCCGGTACACTCGGGCTGTTAGTACTCATGATCTTGATTATCTGTCTTAAAAACAGAGAAGCGCCCAAGAAACTGCCCACATTCATTGCCCTTCTTATCTTGTTCCAAGCAGCTTTGGGAATGTGGACGGTCACAATGAAGTTAATGCCCGTGGTTGTCATGTCTCACCTTATTGGTGGGCTCACGTTAATGTCGCTACTACTCCTGCTCTATTTAAGAACGAAACCCTTAAGAATCCCAGGGGGAGACTCTAGCGCAAGAAAGTTAGCTCCACTTGCGGCTGCAGCACTAAGCGTACTGACACTGCAGATAATTCTCGGAGGCTGGACCTCATCTAACTATGCCGCGCTGGCATGCACCTCTTTACCTATCTGCGAAGGAGACTGGTATAACAACTTACGCCTTATCCAGGCCTTTAATCCTTTTCAGGGAAGCCATGATAGCTATGAATTCGGGGTATTGGATTACGCTTCAAGAATGACAATCCATGTCACTCATAGATTCGGCGCTATCGTGACAGCTGCCATCTTGCTGTGGTTAGCCTATAAATTGCTGACACAGTCTCAATCATCACAGTTAAAACTATCCGCTCAATGGTTAATGCTACTGGTCTGTCTGCAGGTCGGGTTGGGGATCAGTAATGTCGTATTACATCTGCCGCTGGGGATTGCCGTATCCCACAATGCAGGTGCCGTGCTCTTACTCATGAATCTCGTTTTCATTAACTATGCCCTGTGGCGTAAAGCCTGATTAACCCAATTTAAATAGGCACTCGAACATGATAAAAGTATCAAATTTTAAAGGCTTGTAGCCTAAGCGAGGTGTGGAATGGCAAAACAACTTTGGATTCCATCGGCGGAGACCGATAGCAAAAGCACAGCCTTTTCGTGGAGGCCATACTATGAAATGACAAAGCCAAAGGTGGTTGCCCTTATGCTGCTAACGGTTTTAGTGGGTATGTGTCTCGCAGTTCCGGGAAGTGTACCCTTGCAGCCATTGGTCATAGGTATGATGGGGATCGGCATGATGGCAGGGGCCGCCGCGGCTTTTAATCATCTTATAGACCGTCGAATTGATGGGTTAATGGCTCGTACCTATAATCGCCCTCTCCCCAAGGGCCGAGTCTCCATTCCTAAGGCTCTCACCTTTTCAATCACTCTGGCAACCTTAGGGTTTGTTTTACTCTATACCCTGGTCAATGAGCTTACCGCCTGGCTGACCTTTGCAAGTTTGCTCGGTTATGCGGTTGTTTATACCGCTTACCTTAAACGGGCTACGCCGCAAAATATTGTCGTCGGGGGATTAGCGGGGGCTATGCCCCCTCTGCTGGGCTGGACATCAGTGACCGGAGAATTTCACGGTAACGCCCTGTTGCTGGTCATTATTATTTTTGCATGGACACCACCACACTTCTGGGCCCTGGCAATCCATAGAAAGGCTGAGTACGCTAAAGTCGATATCCCGATGCTTCCGGTCACACACGGGACTGAATTTACCAAGACCTGCATCTTGCTCTACACCGTCCTCTTGGCAATTGCCTGCCTCCTACCCGTGCTGGTCGGCATGTGCGGCCCCGTCTATTTAGTCGGTTCAACCCTGCTAAGTTGCGGCTTTATCTATAAGGCGTGGGAGCTAAAATTTGATGATAAACCGGGTCTGGCAATGCAGGTATTTCGTTTCTCGATTTATCACCTGATGTTACTTTTCATCGTTCTTTTAGTAGACCACTATCTATGGGTATAACTCTGAGGTTCGAATACCTTTTAATCAAGCTTAAGTATTGGAAGGTTCCTGGCGATGAATAAACGTTTAACACAACTTATTGCAGCTATTATAGCGCTTGTCATAGTGGGGCTAGGAAGCTTGACTGCTGTTCGGTTTCAGACGATGAGTGAGGAGGAGAGCCAGATAACGCTAGTCAATAGCGTTATCTACCCTACCCCCAAGAAGCTGCCACCATTTGAGCTGATGGAGCAAAATGGCACTCCTTTCACCAATGCCGATTTAAAGGATAAGTGGAGCCTGTTTTTCATAGGCTACACCTCTTGTGCGGATGTTTGCCCAACTACGATGGCTAAACTCTCGGCAGCTTACCCTGAACTGTTAGCGTTTACCGACATACAGATTATTTTTCTCTCCGTCGATCCACAAAGAGACACGCAGGAGAAGCTATTAAACTATACGGACTTCTTCAACCCCAAATTCATCGCATTAACAGGGGACCACGGACAGCTCTTCCCTCTTACCCGCAGTTTAGGGTTTGTATATGCCATGGTTGGCGATGGGGAAAACTATCAAGTCGATCATAGTGCTTCTATGGCACTTATCTCGCCCGAAGGAGAAAATGTGGCCATCATAAAACCAAAGTCTTCATCTCCCGGTTCCCTTCCTCAAATAACATCACAAGCCCTCATCTCCGACATTCAGCAGATAACACAAAGAAATAACAGATAAAACCAACAAATACATTAAGATAATAAGATTTGACTTTAACTTCATCTACAACTAATGAGAAATATTTCCTAACACCAATGTGATTAAAAAACATTAACCAAAAGAGGAAATCCCCCCGTTTGCCGACTATCTTTTGATATTGCAGGGACGAGCAATGTTATTCAAAGGAAAATCAGATGACGGATCAAACCATTAAATTAGATTCAGAATTAACAATTAGAAACATTCAACCCATATTTGCGCAACTTTCTGAGCTATTAACACACGATAAATTACTCCCAATAGATCTCAGTCAACTATCCCGTGTCGATACCGCCGGTGCTCAACTCCTCTATCTGTTTTCCCAAACATGCAATGAACGATCTCTAAAGATTGAATGGCAAGGGGGCCGACCGGAGCTGATAACTAACCTGGAAAGCTTGGGCATCGTCATCCCTGAACTTCAGACTGATATACAGGAGAAGATGCTATGAAGAGAATATTAGCAGTCGACGACTCGGCATCAATGCGTCAAATGGTAGGTTTTACACTTAAAACGGCAGGGTTTGATGTGACCGAGGCGAGTAATGGCGATGAGGCTCTGAAAGTCGCTCAAAAGGGAGAATACGATCTTGTCATCTCCGATGTAAACATGCCCGTCATGGATGGGCTCACCCTCATTCGAAATCTACGTACACTACCAGCCTATAAGTTTACTCCATTATTAATGCTGACCACCGAGTCTGGAACAGACAAGAAACAGGAAGGTCGCTCCGCCGGTGCCACCGGCTGGATTGTAAAACCCTTCAATCCGGATCAACTATTAGCAACCGTTCGGAAAGTACTGGGTTAGTCAGAACAAAATTCGTCAAATGGATATAACGGGTGGCAATTAAATATGGAAATCGATCTCAGTCAATTTAGCCAGGTTTTTTTCGAAGAAAGCCTGGAAGGCTTAGAAAGCATGGAGTCAGAGCTACTAAAACTTGATGTCAATGAGCCGGAAGATGAATCTATCAACACGATTTTCAGGGCTGCTCACTCTATAAAGGGAGGCAGCGCCACATTCGGTTTCACCCAAGTAGCAAACTACACCCACCTACTCGAAACACTGCTCGATGAGATAAGAGATGGTCGTCGCCAGATGACGAGCGCACACCAAGATATGCTTCTTCTCTCGGTTGATTTGCTGCGTAACATGATCGATGCCCTGATGCGCAAAACAGATTTCGATGACCCGTTATTACCTCAGCTGAAAAAACGGTTTACTGCGGAGTTAGAAGGGAGCACCGAAGACATTCAAGAGGAGGATGTCACACTAACCGAAACCAAGCAGCCCCTCGATGAGCAACTCTGGCGTATAGATTTTCAGGCCGGAATCGATATTCTGCGATGCGGTAACGATCCCCTGCTTATGTTCACAGAGCTAAGACAGCTAGGTGAACTCACCGTTAAGTTAGCCGAGGAAAATCACCCGGATTTTGTCGATATAGACCCGGAAGCCTGCTACCTAAATTGGCACCTTGAACTTATTACAGAGCAAAAAATTGAACGTCTAAAAGAGGTATTTGAATGGGTCGAAGATGAGTGCACGATTCACTACAGCTCATCGGTCACCGATAGCCCAGAGATAAAAGAGAGCCAAGATACTTCCGAATCGGCTCTGTCTACTGCAATCACTGAATCAACTCCAGCATCAGAGAATTTACCCGCGGAGACGATGAAACCTAAAGTCGTTTCTCAAGCAAAATCTCCTGAGGGTGGCTCCATTCGAGTCAGCATAGAGAAAATTGATCTACTCATCAATATGGTCGGAGAACTGGTCATTACTCAGGCGATGTTAGGTCAGATAGGTCAACTGGATGAGATCGATGAGGAATCATTACTATCCATGAAGCAAGGATTAGAGCAACTAGCCTCACATACCCGTGACCTGCAAGAGAGTGTAATGCAGATCAGAATGTTACCCATCAGTTTTGCCTTCAATCGTTTCCCCAGACTCGTCAGAGATATTGGCCAACAGTTAGGCAAAAAGGTCGATCTAATCCTTAAAGGAGAAGACACAGAGCTGGATAAAACGGTTATGGAAAAAATTGTCGACCCTATGGTGCATCTGGTTAGAAACTCACTGGATCATGGGCTGGAAACACCTGAAATACGGAGCGGTAAAGGCAAGTCTGAGACAGGCAGTATTACGCTTAATGCTTTCCATCAAGGAGGCAATATCATTATCGAGATCATCGATGATGGCGCGGGGTTGGATACCGCCAGAATACTTCAAAAAGCCAGAGATAAAGGCTTGGTCGCAGAAGATGAAGAGCTCACCACCGAAGCTATTCATCAGCTTATTTTCAAGGCAGGCTTCTCTACCGCCGATGCCGTCTCCGATCTATCCGGCAGAGGCGTTGGCATGGATGTCGTTCGCCGAAATATCAATGAACTCAACGGCACCATTGAACTTAAGTCGACGCAAGATAAAGGCAGCCGTTTCACCATACGACTCCCCCTTACGCTGGCCATTCTCGACGGGCAGCTGGTAAGAATAGGTCATCACACCTATGTCGTACCACTCGTCTCAATTCATGAATCTTTACAGGTAGAACCACAGCGTATCAACCGTATCAGTGAGAGCCATGAGCTGGTCAGGCTGAGAGATGAATACCTTCCTGTGATCAAAGTATTTCAAGAGTTCGCTCATGAAGCCGATGCCGTTGAAATTAAGGATGGCCTGGTCATGGTCGTTGACTCCAACAATGAAAAAGTCGGCTTACTCGTGGATGAGCTGTTATCACAGCAACAGGTGGTTATCAAAAGCCTGGAAGACAACTATAGCAAGGTACCCGGCGTTTCCGGAGCCACGATCCTGGGTGATGGGACCGTTGCTTTAATTATTGATATTTCAGGATTAGTTAGCCTAGCAGGCATCACTAATACCAATGAACATGCAGCTTAAACACTGAAGAGGTAATCCTCACGGTTAACAAGGAAGACGGAGTTTGAAAATATGACAGAGCTAAGCCAACAAGAGCAGGCCAGTATGGATGATGCCAGTCAACAATATTTAACTTTCATCATGGCTAGCGAAGAATATGGTGTCGATATTCTTTCAGTGCAAGAGATTAGAGGCTGGGAAGCGACGACCGTCATTCCAAACTCTCCCAGTCATGTAAAAGGCGTTATTAACCTCAGGGGAACCATAGTACCCATCATAGATCTGAGGCAGAGATTTGGCATTGAAACGCTTGAGTATGGGGCCACAACCGTAGTCATAGTCGTTAAGGTTGCCATGTCTGATGAGCATAAAGTCATAGGTATTGTTGTCGATGCTGTTTCCGATGTGTTTAGCGTAAATGATGCCGATGTGCGGGATGCCCCCGATTTTGGTGACGACACTAATCTGAGCTTTATCAAGGGACTCACCAATGCCGCGGATAAGATGATTATCTTACTGGACATTAATATGCTGCTCAGCAGCGAAATTTTGCCTGAAGCGTCTCAACTTTCTAACTTAATTAATAATATTGATGCCCAGCAGCCACAAGCTGTTAATGCATAAACAGGTATAACGAGGATAAACGAATGGAAGCACAAAACTCCAACCTATCGAATGCAAACAGCTTGCCGATTGCTGGTTTGGTTCTGATCCTTATTTCATTAGGATTACTATTTTCAGGACAAGCGACGAGCTGGATTGCCGTAACTCAAATCATTGCTATCATGCTCATTGCCTCAGGGCTTGTGAAGCATACCCAATCTCACAAATTAATCGAACAGGCACTCAATGAAGTAAGTCGGGCGCTGGCAAGCAATGAGAAAACAACATTCTCAAATATTGACATTCCTAATTGGGAGTTACTCACCAATAACATCGATAATTTGCATGAGAAACAACTGCAAAACGAAACGATTACCAAAGCATTAGACATTTGTAAGACCAACGTCATGATGGCTGATGCCGATTACAACATCACCTACATGAATGATTCAGTCAACGAAATGCTTCTGGAAAATGAGAAGACACTTAAAACGGATTTACCTCACTTCGATGCTAAAAACCTTATCGGTAAAAACATCGATATTTTCCATAAAAGTCCTTCCCATCAGAGAAGAATGCTCGACAGCTTAAGCTCAAGCTATGAAGTTAATATTGAGGTAGCGGGCCTTAACTTCATTTTAATCGCCAGCCCAATATTTATTAATGGTGTACGAACCGGCACAGTCGTCGAATGGCAAGATGTTACGGCAAAATTAGCCAAAGAGGCTGAAGAGCAAAGATTCGCCGCTGAAACGGGTCGTATTAAGCAAGCATTAGATGTATGTAAAGCAAACGTCATGATGGCCGATGCCGACTACAACATTATCTATCTCAATGACTCGGTCAACGAAATGCTCACCGATAATGAAAAGACACTGCAACAGAGTCTGCCAGACTTCAATACTAAGACCCTTATCGGCAACAACATAGATATCTTCCATAAGAACCCATCACATCAGAGAAAGATGTTAGACAATTTAACAGGCAGTTATGAAGCCAGCATACAAGTCGCAGGCCTCGATTTTACCTTGATTGCAACCCCAGTTTTCAACAACGGAGAGCGCACGGGTACCGTAGTTGAATGGCAAGATGTTACCGCTAAATTAGCGAAAGAAGCTGAAGAACGCAGGCTCGCGTCGGAAAATGCCCGTATCAAGCAAGCACTCGATAATGTATCGGCAAATACCATGGTGGCAGATACCGATCTCAATATCATCTATATGAATACAGCCGTCGGAAACATGTTCAGGGCGGCACAATCAGACATAGTCAAAGACCTGCCCAACTTCGATGCCAATAATCTTATCGGCGTAAATATCGATGGTTTCCATAAGAATCCCAGTCACCAACGTAATTTACTAGGTAGCTTATCGACAACCTATTCGAGCCAGCTCAAAGTCGGCGGACGTACATTCAAAGTGGTCGCCAACCCCATCAAAGATGATAACGGAGAGAGCATAGGTACGGTAGTAGAGTGGACTGACCGCACTGCCGAGGTTGCCATCGAACATGAGATCGACACCATTATCTCATCGGCGGCGGCAGGTGACTTAAGTCATAGAGTGTCTACCGAAGGAAAGGAGGGCTTTTTCCTTAACCTATCCAATGGATTGAATCGATTAGTGGGTATTGCAGATAATGTCATTTCTGATGTGGTCAATATGTTCGATGGACTTGCAAAGGGCGATCTCACCCGCCAGATCGATGGCGAATATGAGGGTCAATTTGAAAAACTGCAGCAAGATGCAAACGCGACGGCTTCAAGGCTCACCGAAGTGATCGGCGGCATCAACGAGTCTGCCAACACAGTGACTTCAGGGGCCGAAGAGATAGCACAAGGCAACGCCGACCTTAGCCAGCGAACTGAAGAGCAAGCCGCTTCACTGGAGGAAACTGCCTCCAGCATGGAACAGATGACGGCAACCGTGACCCAAAGTGCTCAAAATGCAACCATCGCCAACGAGTTAGCTCAAGAGGCCAATACTAAAGCCGATCATGGCGGTAAGGTCGTTGAGCAAGCGGTTACCGCGATGGAAGCCATTAACGACTCCAGCAAGCGTATATCCGACATTATCGGCGTCATCGATGAGATAGCCTTTCAGACCAACCTGCTGGCACTCAATGCGGCGGTCGAAGCGGCGCGAGCCGGTGAGCAAGGGCGTGGTTTTGCCGTCGTCGCCGGAGAGGTCAGAAACCTGGCTCAACGCAGCGCCGGCGCCGCCAAGGAGATTAAAGAGTTGATACGTGACAGCGTAGGTAAAGTCACCGATGGCACTCAACTGGTTAACCAGTCTGGTGACACACTTCAAGATATTGTGCAGGCCGTGACTAAAGTGGCCGATATGATTAGCCAGATAAGCATAGCGTCGGAGCAACAATCTTCAGGCATTCAGGAAGTGAATAAGGCTATTTCTCAAATGGATGAGATGACTCAACAAAATGCGGCCTTGGTGGAGCAGGTTTCTGCGGCAGGAGATGCCATGGCTGAACAGGCCCGCAACATGAAGAGCCAGCTCAGTTTCTTCCAGGCTAAGGAGCAAACCAGCTCAGGAATACCATCAGCACCACTAGCCCTCGTTTCGGGAGACACTCACGGAAACTTAAATATCAGCAGTGAAGAGTGGAACGAATTTTAGGAGGCGAGGAATTGGAAACCATAGATGAAAAGGAGTTTTCTATGACACAGGCAGACTTTGATTTTATTCAAAGTCTTGCCTATGAAAAAACGGGCATTGTATTACCGGAAAGAAAGAAACACATGGTGTATTCGAGGCTCAGCCGTCGATTACGCCACTTGAATTTAGACAGCTTTTCACAATACTGCTCCCTTATTCAGCGTACTCCGGACGAGATGATCAACTTTGTAAATGCGCTCACCACCAATTTGACCGCATTTTTCAGAGAGGATCACCATTTCAAGTACCTGGAGAACAAGGTTATACCTCAATGGAAGAAGAATAAGAACAAACGCCTCAGGGTTTGGTCATCGGCCTGCTCAACCGGAGAGGAGCCTTACAGTATTGCCATGATTTTGGAGCAACACTTTTCAGGCATTGAATGGGATCTTAAAATTTTGGCAACCGATCTCGACACAAATGTGCTCAGCAAGGCCTCTATTGGCAGTTATGCCAGTGAATCGGTGACAAATTTACCCGGACGATATGCCGACAGATATGCGCGTCAAACCGACAGTGGGCAAAAAATTCAGATGCGTTCCAGCGTTCAGAAGATGATCCACTTTAAGCAGCTAAATCTATTGGGAGCCTGGCCAATGAAGGGGCCCTTTGACGTGATTTTTTGCAGAAATGTCCTCATCTATTTTGATAATGAGACTAAGAAAAAAATCATCGCCAGATTCAGAAAGCTGCTGAGTCCGCAAGGTTACCTATTTATCGGACACTCGGAAACCTTGACCCATATTTCTGAAGATTTTGATCTTATCGGACAAACGATTTATAGACCGATAGGGCACAGTGACAATAAGTTGCAACAGACGAAGCGATCCGTTGCTAACCTCTAGGAATAAATTTGCTGCGCTCTGCAGCAGCGTTACACCTTTACTCTTTAGAATAGATTTCACCTCAGGTCAAAGATTGACCAAGTGCAGCAACAAGGATAGAGGTTATGATAAAAGTTTTGATCGTTGATGACTCTCCACTGGTTAGGCAACTACTGACTCACTTGCTTAGTGACACCCCTGACATCAATGTCGTTGGGGCCGCCGAAGATCCCTATGAGGCTAGAGATCTGATAAAAAAGGTTAACCCGGATGTCCTGACTCTGGATATCGAGATGCCTAAAATGGATGGCATAGCCTTCCTGCGCAATCTTATGAAGCTCAGACCCATGCCAGTTGTCATGATCTCGACTCTTACCGAAAAAGGGGCGGCAGTAACGCTGGAGGCACTATCCATTGGTGCGATAGATTTCATCTCTAAACCTAAATCGGACCTGACCACTAAACTGATGGAATATCGAGATGAGCTGATTGAAAAGGTACGCTTCGCCGCCAAGAGCAGAGTCCGTCCAACCGCCCCGATCCCTGCCCCTAAGTTAAGTACTTCACCGACAAGGTATTCACAGAATCAGCTAATTGCCATTGGAGCCTCAACCGGAGGCACCGAAGCCATACAAAGGTTAATCTGCCAGCTTCCCGCAGATGCCCCCCCCATCGTCATAGCACAGCATATCCCGGCCGCATTTAGCGCTTCATTTGCAAAACGACTGGACCGTCACGCCAGTATGAGAGTGATAGAAGCTCAGGGTGGAGAGCTATTAAAGGCAGGAACGGCCTATATCGCACCAGGAAGTGCTCATCTCATCATAGAAAAGAGAGGAGGCCTGCTTTATACCAAACTCTTAGATAGTGCACCGGTCAACAGGCATAAGCCCTCTGTCGATGTGCTATTCGATAGTGTCGCCCAAGCAGCCGGAAAATCGGCATTAGGCGTGATCCTGACGGGTATGGGAAAAGATGGCGCCAAAGGCTTGCTGCATATGAAAATGAGCGGCTCTTTTACACTGGCACAAGATGAAGCCAGCTCAGTGGTTTGGGGGATGCCGGGTGCAGCGGTAGAACTGGATGCCAATTGTGACGAGTTACATATTGACAGGATCCCGGCAAAGCTCCTGTCAGTCATGAAAAATACCTCGCCAGCTTAAGTGCTAATTGATAACCTGACGTTCATCAATTATTCCTTAATCCATGTACCATCATCCTTGGCTCTCACCCAAGGTTGTGAGAACCAGTAGTAGCCCGATGCGCTCTTGCTCGGCGCAGTACAGTTGTACCTAGATCTTCCCGGAGGCAGATCAAATTCGGCACGAATACTGAATTCGTCAGCACTCAACCATAGTGGCTTCTTAGCCCCCTGCCCCTGAATGAAACACATCATCTGATGTGGATAGATATCCGACATATCCAAGGTGACTCTTAATTCGGGACGCCATTGACCCTTTTTCAACTCAGGTTCGCTATGGGTTTGCGATAAAACAGGCATATTCAAGCTATGCAACTTAACCTTTAAACTCGATAGCTCGGCATAGACACCCGCAACCGGAAATCTCGGCAGAGCCGTTAACGGAGAGTGGAGGCCCGCGGCCCCGGATTGCTGGCCGAGTCCAATAAAGCCATGTTGACTCAACATCGTCTCTATCGCTTGATTGTACTCACCATATGGATAAGCCAGCATCTTATGGCTTTGACCCGTAGCCTTGCTTATCTCCTCCTCTGTATTAAGAATATTTTCCTCAATACGCGCCAACCACTGAACATTTGACTCACCTTCGAGCTTACGAATAAGATGCTCGTGTCCCCAGCTGTGGTTAGCGATCTCAGCCCCCTCACGGGAAAGCCCGATGAGATCCTCCCAACTCATCATTTGACGATACTTTGCTTTAATCGGTTCGATCGAGACAAATACCGTGTAGGGAAATCTATATTCCTTTAAAATAGGATGGGCCGTCTTGGCAATACTTTGATAACCATCGTCGAAAGTTATTACTACCGTTTTGGCCGGTAATTTCTGTTTATTTTTAATGGCATCGACCACTTGAGAAAGTGGTGTCACAACAAAACTATTATCGGCCAGATATTGCATCTGCTCACGAAATTGAGCAGGGGTCACACTGGTGATAGCTGGCGTATCTTCAGATACATGGTGATATTGCAAAATCACTGCAGAGTGAGCCGAAAAGCCAAACATTGAGCAGCCAAGTAGTATTAGCAACCTTATTACAGCGCCTTTAAACATAAAATTTGAACCTCTGAGATGATATGACTCCAGTCGAATTACTCCGCAACAGACAGAAAAACCGACAGTTATTAGCACTCGCTCTACCTATGATATTGTCAAATATCACAGTCCCGTTACTGGGATTGGTAGATACGGCTGTGGTGGGTCATTTAAGTAACGCCTATTATTTAGGAGGAGTGGCTGTTGGCTCTACAATCATCACCCTCATTCTTTGGATGCTCGGTTTTCTTCGAATGGCGACAACAGGCTTAGTCGCTCAATCCTTTGGTGCCGGCGATACACAAGCACAATACAAACTCTTACTTCAAGCGGGTAGTCTAGCGCTCATTTTAGGGTTAAGTGCCATAGTACTGCAACTCCCCATCTTAAATGGGGCCTTAATGCTTACCGACGCAACGGCTGAAGTCGAACGATATTGTCGTGAGTATTTTCAGATACGTATTTGGTCAACCCCCTTCGCCTTACTCAATTTAGTACTTCTAGGCTGGCTGCTTGGGCGACAACAACCTAAAGCCGCGATGTGGCAACTGATCGTAGCAAACACCGCCAATATCATATTGGACTTACTCTTTGTTCTCGGTTTCGATTGGGGAGTAAAGGGTGCCGCCCTCGCTTCGGTATTTGCCGATATTTCAGGCTTTTCAGTCGCCTTAATGATGGTCTATAAGCAAGTTAAAAAGACTGGGGGATTCGACTTTTTCAAGCTCAGAAAAGCGCTTAGCCTCTCTAGCTACCATCAACTGCTCAGCCTTAATGCCGATATTTTCATTCGAAGTTTATGCCTGCAAACTGCCTTTGCTTTCATGACGTTTCAAGGCGCGGGTCTGGGAGACAATACCGTCGCAGCCAATGCCGTACTGCTTAACCTCCTGCTTTTGATCTCCTATGCTCTGGACGGCATCGCTTACTATGCAGAAGCCGAAGTGGGAAGGGCCTACGGACAGAGGAATAAAGCGTTAATGCGAGACAGCGTCACATTAGCCTGGCTCTGGTCTGGCATATCAGCAATCCTGTTCACCCTACTTTTCGCCTTCGGTGGAGGGGCCATCATTAGCCTGCTCACAAGTATTGAGGCTGTACGACTCGTCGCCGAACAATACCTATTTTGGATCATCATCTTGCCCCTTCTCTCATTCGGCTCTTACCTTTTCGATGGTGTCTACATAGGTGCCGCTATGGGCAAAGTAATGCGCAACAGCATGATCATCTCTACCTTTGGGGTATTCTTCCCCATCTGGTATCTCCTGCAAGATATGGGGAATCATGCGTTATGGGCCGCGATGAGCGCCTTCATGTTAGCAAGAAGCATGACATTGACGCTGCATTATCGATATCGATTGAGAAGTGAAGGGTTTTAGGTTTTATAAAAGCTAAGGCTAAGATGACGGCCTTTGGCCTATTGCTTCGCGGACGGCTGCGCCTATTCGACGGGCTTCGCCCTAAAATCTGCTCGACTATCACCATTAGGCAGCTACTGGCGTCGCCTTTTCTGTAGGAGGGGCTTTAGCCCCGAGGTTCAAAGGTGCATTCTTTCCCGGCTAAAGCCGGTCCTACATGTTACCAGCGTAGCGACATCTCAGCCCCACCAGCGTAGCATCATCTCAGCTCCACCAGCGCAGCGTCATCTCAGCTCCACCAGCATAGCGTCATCTCAGCTCCACCAGCATAGCGTCATCTCTGCCCAACCAGCGCAGCGTCATCTCAGCCCAACCAGCGCAGCGTCATCTCTGCATTACCCGCAGGCATTAAAAAAGCAAGTAGGCTGAGCCGACTCGCTTTTTTATTAATCCCAGAGTCTAGGCTCTAGAATCTACAAACTTATGTTACTGGTAAGAGTGATCGCCGTGTTGATGCTCGGTCACATCCTTAACACCGGTCAGCTCGCCAGGAAACTTTTCAAGTAACTGTGTTTCAATGCCATCTTTTAGCGTGACATCGACCATAGAGCAACCATTACAACCGCCACCAAACTGAAGGATAGCCGTTCCCTCTTCGGTCACTTCTACCAACATGATGTTACCGCCATGACTCGCAAGCTGCGGGTTGATCTCTGACTGGATCACATAATCGATACGCTCACTCAGTGGTGCATCACTTGCGACTTTACGCATCTTAGCGTTTGGCGCTTTGAGAGTTAACTGTGAACCTAATTGATCGGTGACGAAGTCAATGCTCGCCTCTTCGAGGAAAGGGGCACTCTTCTCGTCGACCATGGCATTAAAGCCATTGAACTCGAACTCCATATCATCGGCTTCGACAGCGTCAGGCGGACAATATGAAACGCCACACTCAGCCGTTGCTGTGCCTGGGCTAATTACAAATACACGAATATGAGTTCCTTCAGGCTGATCTGCTAACAAAGTAACAAAATGGGCCTGAGCTGCATCGGAAATGGTGATCATTTAAGACATGCTCCGTCAGGTAATGCTTGAGTGTTTTAGTATGGATTAGCCATATGATACTCCTCCTGAGTTCAGCTTTGTAGCCCCTATTTGCATTGCTTTAGATTTTTTAGTCATTTTGTGAAGATTGGTTTTAGTAAACTATCCACTTTTCTATGACCAGCTATGGCATGAAACAGCGCTAACTGTTAATTTAACCTTTATATTACAAGTATAAAGAACATTATCTATGTTGAGATCCTGCCTGTATTTTCTAGCGACCTACTGCTTGTTGTCTTTGCTGTTTCCTGCAATAGCTGCAGAGCCGCACGACGAGAACGCGATCTTAACTGCAAAATCCGACATAAGCCTGACTTCTCCAACTCAGTTTTTAGACTACCCCTTGGGCGAATGGCACCTGCGGCATGACCAGATAAACTTCTACCTGAAACAGTTGGCCAGTGAAAGTGCCAGAGTCTCCATCGAAAAAAGTGGCCAAAGCCATGAGGCCAGACAGCAATTAACGGCCGTTATCAGCTCAGCCAAAAACCAAGCACGTCTGAATGATATTTTAGAGCAGAGACAAATGGTTAAGTCCGGTGATGCACAGCATGGGCTCTTAGTGATCTGGCTGGCCTATTCTGTTCATGGTGACGAAGCCAGTGGCGCACACGCGGCATTGAAACTCAGCCATCGACTCGCTAGCAGTAACGAGCCATGGATTAACCGCTTGCTGGACGAAGCGGTCATTCTTATTACCCCGAGTCAAAACCCGGATGGTTTAGATAGATTTTCAAACTGGACCAATAATTACCGTGGTCAGGTGGATGTGAGCGACAATAACCACAAGGAGCACAGACAAAACTGGCCCAGCGGCAGGAGCAACCACTACTTTGCCGATCTGAACCGTGACTGGCTTTTCCTACGCCACCCAGAGTCGAGAGGCAGGGTGGCACTGTTCCACAAGTGGCAGCCTCACTATGTGGGTGACTTTCATGAAATGGGACGAGATCAGAGCTACTTTTTCCAGCCCGGCGTCCCCTCTCGCACACACCCCTTAACGTCAAAAGACAACCAGGCACTAACCGTAAAACTAGCCCAATTTCATCAGCAAGCTCTCGATGAGCTCAAGCAAAGCTACTTCAGTCGACAGTTGTTCGACGATTTCTATTATGGAAAAGGCTCAACTTATCCGGATATCAATGGCTCTATCGGTGTGCTCTTCGAGCAAGCTAGCGCCAGAGGTCAGATTCAAGCCACACGAAATGGAGAGTTAAGACTAAAAGAGGCCATAAATAACCAAGTTGCGACCTCAATATCCAGCCTAAAGGGGACTTTGGCGCTAAAAGATGAGCTGCTGGAATATCAGAGTAAGTTTTATCAAGGCAGGGACAAAACCCTCAAAAATGGACGTCAACAGGGCTTCCTTATCGGCGCGCCCTCTAATGCAAATCGAATTTCCGACTTAAGCGCCCTGCTCGAGAAACACCATATCGAGTTTTATTACCTGACTAAAGCTGTCACCCAAGGCAAGCTAGATTTTTCCGTACAAACCAGTCTGTTTATTCCAGTTAATCAACCACAAAAAAGTTTATTGCTGGCGATGTTCGATAATAGAACCGAGTTTGCCGATCCTACTTTTTATGACGTTTCCAGTTGGAACCTTGAGCAAGCTTATCACCTTCAGTTAGTAAGAAATGCCAAATTGGATATCGACGTATTATCTAAGCAACAGCCACAAGCTGCCGCCTTTACCGTCGATGAACGGGCGGTTGCCTTACTCATAAATTGGCAACAGGATAATGCCGCCCCCCTTCTTCAACAGCTGTTGCAGGCCGGTATTCGTGCTAAGTTTGCCGGTAAGCCTTTTACCATCAGAGTCGATAACATTGACCTTGCCTTCCCGGCAGGGAGCTTGCAAATCCCGCTGAAACAAAACGGTAAATCCGCAAAGGAAATTACCGCGAAACTGACAGAGCTGATGAATCGATACCCGCTAAATATCGCCTCTGTGACCACCAGCAGTTCGGTTTCAGGCATAGATCTGGGTAGCCCTGATTTTCACCCTGTCAAACCGATAAAACCTCTATTAGTGACGGGGCAAGGGACTAATGCCTCAGAGGTGGGAGAGCTTTGGTATTACTTAGATACAAAGTTAGCTGTACCCGTGACGCTTGTCGATGTTGGACGGCTGACACGCCTTACCTTAAGTGACTATAGCCACATTATTCTACCGGGAGGCAGTTACTCCTCACTCGATGAGAAGTTCGCGCGTAAGCTGGGACAGTTTGCCAACCTGGGCGGCACCATTATTGCTCAAAAAGGCGCGCTAACCTGGCTAAATAAGGGACACCTACTTAAAACCGACCTTAAGGAAGCACGTTTTTATAAGCAGCTGTTTGACAGCACCAACCTCAGCTTCGCAGATAAAGAAAAACTCGAGGCCAGACAGTCAATAGGCGGTGCAATTCTTGAGTTAACACTCGACCCCGGTCATCCATTAAGTTTCGGAATACGCGGTAACAGCCTGCCGATATTGAAGAATAAAGCCTTAGGACTGACTGAAACAGCGACCCCCTTCATTGTGGCAGCCAAGTATGCCGAAGAGCCACTCTTGAGTGGCTACCTCGCCCAAGAGTACCAACGAAGTTTCTCTATGAGCCCGGCAATACTCCTCGAACCCAGAGGAAAAGGGGCGATTGTGATATTGGCGGATAATCTCATGTTCCGGAACATCTGGCTGGGATCGGAAAAAGTCTATGCCAATGCCCTCTATTTTGTACCGGCACTGGATTAGTTCAAACCAAGCTAATCCATTAGTCCTGGTGCTTCAGCTCTGGCGAGGCACCATACCTGCACATGAATATGTCGTTTCTCAAAAAGTGCCGCAATCTCTTTTGCCGTCGTCCCAGTGGTCACGACATCATCGATCAGTGCGATACGCTGATAAGGGAAGTGCTCCTCTAAGCTAAAGGCTCCTGACAAATTTTTCCGCCTCTGCTTACCCGTTAGCCCGGCTTGAGAGCGCGTATCTATGGTCCTGGTTAGCCCTTCGTTTGACACCGAAATATTGAGCCTGCCGGCAAGGGCATCGGCAATAAGATATGCCTGATTAAACCCTCTGCTCCTTAATCTGTTTCTATGTAGAGGTACCGGAATTAATATTTGAGGAAGTTGCAGTAACCCTATCCCCTCTAAGTAGAGGATCCGGTTTACCAGCGCGTGTGATAACACAGGCAACGCTGAAAATTGTGCCTGATACTTCATTTGGCCTACCCACTCTCCCAACCCTTGATGGTAGCTGCAAGGGGCAATAATGGTGAGAGGCTGAGACGAGTTACAGACGCCACAGTAGGTGGTTTCGACTTGCATGGCACGACCACAGCCCAGGCAGACGGGGACTTGGTATAGGCCAGTTACGAGGCATACTGAGCAGATCCCCGAATCAGGCAACTCAATGCTTTGATGGCACATCAGACATCGATTCGGTAAACTAGCAGCCAACAGGTTAACGACTCCACGATAGAGCGCCTGTAACCATCTTCTGCCGAACTTTGCAGCCTTAATGAAAATGGTTAATGCACGTTGCGTCATAGAATTTTTTTTCATAGAAAAAGTCCATTTTTCCTAATCTTGAGGTAAACCTGTGAATCCATCTCCCCTTCATATCGAGTCCATTGGTCAAGGGCTGGAGATCGTTATGCTTCACGGTTGGGGGGTGAACGGTGAGGTTTTCACACCGCTACATTCTTCTTTGTCTCAGTATAGGGTGCACTATGTAGATCTGCCCGGTTTTGGCCATAGCTCAATGATTGAGGGAGATATCGATGCCTGGGTCGATGCGATAGCGGACAAGTTAACTCACAAAGCGATCTGGGTAGGCTGGTCATTAGGTGGACTTGTCGCAACCCGAGCCGCATTGCGTTATCCCGAACGGGTGCAAGGACTGGTCACTATCGCCTCCTCGCCCTGCTTTATGGCAAGAGAGGAGGAATCCTGGCCTGGGATCCCGCCTCAGGTATTGTCTGACTTTAGCAAGCAGCTCGACAGTGATCTCAGTAAAACCATAGACCGCTTCTTAGCAATACAGGCCATGGGCAGTGTAACCGCAAAAGATGATATCAAGCAGCTTAGAGAGCTGGTCCTATCCAGGCCACTTCCTCAGACGGCCGCACTCGAGCAAGGGCTCGATATGCTTAAACATGTCGATCTCCGCCCTCAAATAATCCAGATTGAGCAACCTTGGCTAAGGATCTGGGGACGATTAGATGGCCTGGTTCCGAGGCGGGTTCCCCCCTTAATGCCTAAAGATGAGCAGCGCTATCAGGATCTCATACTCCACAAAGCCTCCCATGCCCCCTTCATCTCCCATAAGGATGAATTCATCACTGGCTTGGTAAACTGGATAGCGAAATTAGCAGTCTAAAACTTCTCCGATAATGCTTTATCTTTGATCGATAAATGGCTATTATTTAACCATTAAAGATTGAGGAAACACGAATGTTAGTGGTCACGAATTATCCACAAGTGCCAATAGCGACAACCAATGTCGCTACTGACTCTGCGCGCACGGATAATCAGCAAAGACCACCCGTTATCCCACCTAAAGAGTTAACTAAGGGCCACGAAGAGCGGGCCTTTACAGCTCAGCATGAACGCACCGCCGAGCAAGCCGATGCTCAAGCCAGGTTAAACGAAAGAGTTCAGGGTAAACAGCAAGGGACCGGACAACAGCAACAGGAAGGTAAACAGCAAGATCAGGCGAAAAACGCCGCCCCTCAGCTTATCAAAGATCTGTTAAGAGGCAAGCCAGCACTTCAACGACGTGATATTCGAACCAATCAGCAAGTGGTCGCACCCGCCCCGCAGAAAACAGATAATGAGAGAGCCATTATCTTAGATCAACCCTCGGAGTTTTATCGGGAGTTTGGCCAACGGGTCGAGAGCTTTTATCAACAACAGACTCATCCACATGATGAGCCTGCCATATCTGCACTTATTTAAGTGTAACTTCTGCTGATTTAAGTGGTATATCAGCAGAAATCAGGCCATCACGATGCACCACCTCATCTTGGGGGCGGTATAAGCCCTTCTGATAGGCTAAACTTCCCCACAGCGCCCAAGCTAACGCCACCTGTTTCATCTCATCACTCTGTGACTTAGCAACCAAGGTCTCAGAAAGAAAATCATATTTAAACCCACTAGGCTCCCTCTCGGGTTGCAGTACTACGACATCATCGCCCCGAAGGTAGGCCATATTCTTATCATATTGCATCAGGGCACGGCCAGGCCAGTCGTCACTGACTCGGGTCAAGTCTTGACCAAGCATAGGATAACTATCCGATATCCCCATCATGGAGAGCAAGGTGGGGGCGAGATCTATCTGGCTCACCACTCTCTGATCTCGTTTAGCTTCCACACCATCACCCACAATAATTCCGGGGATCCTGAATCGTGAGATAGGCACCAGACTTGAACCACCCACTCTGCTGTCATGATCGGCAACAATCAAAAACAGCGTGTCTTTCCAGTAGTCAGACTCTTTGGCCAGCTTGAAAAACTCACCGACGGCATGATCGGCATACTTTGCCGCATTATTGCGCGTCTGCTTAGGCTGTTCATAGAGCTCAATTCTGTCATCAGGAAACTCGAATGGATCATGATTACTCGAACTAAACACTAAACTGAAAAATGGTTTACCTTGCTTATGAAATTGCTCAAATTCACTGTTTGCTCTTCTCATCAGATCTTCATCCGAAACCCCCCATGAGCCGGTAAAAGCAGGGTTTTTGTAGTCATTTTCATCGACAATATTACTGAAGCCATTACCGAGAAAGAAGCTCTTCATATTGTCGAAGTGACTCTCACCACCATAGACAAACTGAGTCTCATAGCCATGCTGCTTCAACAATGCAGCAATCGAGAAGAAACCATGCTGACTCTTACCTAATTTAACGACTGAGCGAGCCGGTGTGGGTGTAAAGCCTGTCGTGACCGCTTCAATTCCACGAACAGAACGTGTACCTGTGGCATAGAGGTTTTCGAAAGACCAACCTTGCTTGGATAACTCATCAATATTAGGTGTCAGAGGTAAACCACCTAAGTTACCCACAAATCGCGCCCCTAAGCTCTCCTGTAAAATAATAACCAGATTCTTAGGTTTACCTTGATAGCTTGCAGGGTTAAAAGAGAGGCTAGGGATCGCTTGCGACGTGAATGCGGCAAGCTCTCTGCCACTTTCCTTTCGTATCGTATCGATCACCAACTCTTCATCCATCCTACCGTACATTTTAGAGGCGCTGGCTTCACTCTTCATCTGACTGATAGCAAAGAACAGGGAGTAAGAGGAGTTGGTCACCAGAGAATTGACAAGAGGATCGTCGGCAAAAGCGACCATGGCCGGGTTTAAGGGCCTGTGCCCCAGGCTGGAACGGGCGCCAATCAGAGTAACGGCGATCACCAACAGAGCTATAAACGGGCGAAAGTACCAACGTGGATAACGAATCTTCTTCAGCAGGCTACCACTCAACTTCCACCCGCCCCAAAGGGTTACCAGACTCATCAAGGCTGCGAAAATCATCTCGACTTTGCGGCCGGCCCACAGCATCGAAAGCACCTCTTTGGGATAGATAAGGTACTCAATATAGAGTCGGTTTGGTCTTATTCCATACTCTTGGATAAATGAGGGGGTAGAGGCTTCAAGAAATAACATCAACCAAAGTCCGAGCGTTAACCAGACTCTTAACAGAGAGTTCCAGGTACGTCCCAGTGCATGATCCCCGGAAAATATCGCCGTACCCAGTGCCGCAATGCCCCACAACCAGCATAGGGTGGCCAGATCGACTCTAAGCCCTTGGATTATCAGATGGGACCAGCCGCCAACGGCAACGACTCGGTCGAATTGCCAAAAACCTAATCCGACACGGCTAAAAGTAACAATAAGTAATGCGATTAAACAAAAACATAGAATGGATCTAAATGGACCCAAAACTGAAAAGCGAGAGGCCATGAAAGCACCCAAAAGTTATCTAGTACTACTAATCCAGAGATCTGGAGTGGTCCATGCGCTAAGACTCCCTGGGGAGTTTCCTTCTCTCACTCTCTGCAGAATGATATGTAAATGCCTCTATTCATCGTAACAAAACATGTTTACGAGTTAGACTCACCATTCCTAATAAATAGGACAGTGTTAAGACAAGCCCGGAGTATATAAGTTCACTAGTTATCAATAAAGAGAAAACAAACCAGAAACATTTAAAAAGATTTTAACCGACAAAACGTAAAAAAAATGTCGAATGGGGAAAACCATTCGACATTCTTAAAGTTATCACCAACAAATGTATCGGTGATAGATACCAATCGGCATTACTTCTTCAATTTTGCAAAGGCATCGGCAAAAGCGTTGCCCATAGCAGCATTGGCTTGCTGTTTTGGTTGAGCTCTATGTTGCGGTTTGCCTTTACCTTGCTGATTCGATTTAGCAGCAGGCTTAGACCCGGCTTGAGATTTGTGGTTAGCTCGGCTCGCTGGCATATCACCGGCCTTCTCATCCAGACGCATACTAAGGCCGATACGCTTACGCTCGACATCGACCTGCATCACCTTAACCTTTACCACATCGCCGGCCTTAACGACGGTATGAGGGTCACTGACAAACTTGTCCGTCAGTGAGGATATATGCACCAATCCATCCTGGTGAACTCCGACATCGACGAAGGCACCGAAGTTAGTCACATTGGTCACTACACCCTCTAAGATCATATCGAGTTTAAGATCTTTAACCTCTTCGACTCCCTCTTTAAAGGTCGCGGTCTTAAACTCACCACGTGGATCTCGCCCGGGCTTGTCGAGTTCTGCCAGAATATCGGTGACGGTGGGCAGGCCAAATTTTTCGGTAATGAAATCTTCGGCCTTCAGGCTACGTAGCAATTCGCTGTTACCCATTAAGGTGTCCAGAGCCTGATCTTTTGCCTTAGCAATCGATTCCACCAGCGAGTAGGCTTCCGGGTGAACAGAGGAGGCGTCTAACGGGTTATCGCCATCGGTAATGCGCAGGAACCCCGCCGCTTGTTCATAGGCCTTAGGGCCTAAACGAGCAACCTTAAGTAGCTGCTTACGCTGTTTAAATTGACCATTTTCATCTCGGTAGGTAACAATATTTCTGGCTAACGTCTTATTTAAACCGGCAACTTGTGACAGCAAGGGAGCAGAAGCCATATTGAGATCGACGCCAACGCCGTTAACGCAGTCTTCCACGACTCCCTCGAGAGACTGAGACAGCTGGCTTTGACTGACATCATGTTGATACTGCCCGACTCCGATGGACTTAGGCTCGATCTTAACCAACTCGGCGAGTGGATCTTGCAGGCGACGAGCGATAGACACCGCGCCACGAATAGACACATCAAGATCGGGAAACTCATTGGCGGCCAGTTCAGAGGCCGAATAAACTGAGGCTCCCGCCTCACTCACCATTATCTTAGTTAAACCAGGAAGCTCAGCTTTCACACTGGCAATCAGCTCGCCCGCCAGCTTATCTGTTTCTCTCGAAGCGGTACCATTACCTACCGCGATCAGCTCAACCTTATGCATCTTGGCAAGGTTTGCTAAGGTGCGAACAGACTTGTCCCACTGGTTTTGCGGAGCATGAGGGAAGATGGTCGTATGGGCCACCAGCTTACCCGTGTTGTTCACGATAGCCACCTTCACACCGCTTCTCAGGCCCGGATCTAATCCGAGTGTAGACTTAGCTCCCGCAGGAGCGGCCATCAGAAGATCACCCAAGTTCTTGGCGAAAACCTTGATAGCCTCAGATTCTGCCTGTTCACGCATCTTAGCAAGAAACTCAGTTTCCATCTGTAGCGCGATCTTGATACGCCAGGTTGCAGTGACGACAGTTTTCAACCAGTGGTCTACCGCACTATCGGTCAGATTCAGCTTAAAGTGATCGGCAATGATAACGGCGCAATAACTGCTTTTCTTAGACTCATTGTCCGGGTCGGCATTCATGTTTAAACTCAGCATTCCCTCATTGCGACCGCGTAGCATAGCTAATGCACGATGCGACGGTATCTTGCTTAATTTCTCTGTATGCTCAAAGTAATCACGGAATTTCGCGCCCTCTTTCTCTTTCCCCTTCACCATCTTGCTCTCGAGTACAGAGTTTTGCTTAAGGTGTTGCCTTACCTTTTGCAGTAGCGCGGCATCCTCGGCAAAACGCTCCATGATAATGAAACGCGCTCCATCGAGAACAGATTTACTGTCGGTAAATCCCGCTTCTGCATTGATAAATTTACCCGCTTCCAGTTCGATATCGGCCTGTCGGTTAGCGAGCAGATAATCGGCCAATGGCTCGATACCCGCTTCGATTGCTATTTGGCCCTTGGTGCGGCGCTTAGGCTTATAGGGCAGATAAAGATCTTCTAAACGTGTCTTACTATCGGCATCAACCAAGGCTTTCTTCAATTCAGGGGTCAATTTTCCCTGAGTATCGATGCTCGATAGGATCACCGCTCTTCTATCGTTCAGATCACGTAGATAACTCAATCGACTATTTAAGGTACGCAACTGAGTATCATCCAGCCCTCCCGTCGCCTCCTTTCGGTAGCGCGCAACGAAAGGTACCGTTGCACCATCATCGAGTAAGGTGATAGTAGAGGTGACCTGCTGCTCGCGAACATTCAGTTCCTGAGCGATGATTTGGGCAATATTCTGCGTCATTTGCATAAGAAGTTGTGTCGTGCCTGGATAGAAAGATTTTAGTGCTGCCAAAGATATCACAGCCTATATACCCAAATATACCCAAACCACTTCAATGTGCCGGGTAAAGCCGGTCGTAAAGTGACTTAGTTCAAGGCCTGCATTTAATCTTTATTCTTGAAGAGTACCTCAAGATGGCTCATCCTCCAGATACAAAAAAGCCCGCACTGTGCGGGCTTTCTCTGAATATAAGATCAATGATGGATATAGCCATCCTCTTTGATCAATTTCTTCGCTTTTTCAATATCCAAAGATTCAATAGGCTCAGCCAGATAGTAGGGCAACTCGACAGCCTGCTCACTCAGTTGAACTATCTTTCCTTCCTGCAATCTTTCCAGCACCGAGTGCAGCGTATCTTCTAACTCCTGTGGTGCGCTCTGATATTGAGAACTCATATAAGCAATCAACTCATTCACCGTATGACAACCATCGGCGAGTGACACCACTATCGCCATCCAATCTTCCATTGGAGTCGTATCATCCGGCTTCTCGATATCAACCAATGAAACCTGATTATCTTTGCGTGTGAAAATGGCGGTACGATAAAAATACTGAGTGTTATCCATCTTTATTATCCGTTTTTGTTATCTGTCGAAGAATCACTTTCTCTATATAAGTAAACCTATTATCCTCTCCAGCCGATAGGGAGCTCTATACATGTCAACGCTTGAAAACTGATATTAGCATGAACAATTATCGCCTCATCATAACCAACATCAATTTAGCTTTAGTTAATATTGCTCACACACAAACCACAATATTCCCTTCTGTTACCCATGAGCTTTAATTTGTACCGCACAGCTCATTCCACTTTTTGATGGCTTGGGGATCGTCGTTTCTAAAGCCTAATTCTGGGGGTTTTCAAAAGCCTTATACTGGATCTTGTTGATGTACCACTCCTTAGGGCCAAGTGGTGTAGGGACAACCACCTCATCGTCCACCTGCTTGCCGATAAGCGCACGGGCCATGGGTGAGTCTATGGTGATGTAGCCCAGCTTGGTATCCAGCTCGTCTTTACCCACGATGCGGTATTGAACTATCTCACCCGCCTCATTTTCCAGCTCGATCCAGGCACCGAAGAACACCTTACCCTCCTGCTGAGGCGAGTAGTCGACGATCTGCAGCTCTTCGACCCGCTTAACCAGGTAGCGAACCCTGCTATCTATTTGACGCAAAAGCCTTTTATTATAAGTGTAATCTGCGTTCTCGGATCGATCCCCCTGGGCCGCCGCCTCCTGCACCTTCTTGGTGATCTCAGGGCGATACTCTTTCCACAGATATTTAAGTTCTTTATCTAAGGCCTGCCAGCCTTTGCGGGTGATTAACATGGCTTTCATTGTCGTTCTCTGTTTCTATATCTAAAAGGGTATGAGTGTTTACTGTTTAGAAAATAAGTAACGGTTTAGTTCATGCTGGCGATAATAACCTGCTCGGGCTTAAAGACCCCATAGAAGCGTTTTCCTAAACTCAACTTCATTTCATCCGCCTTCTGACGCGTTATCGAAGCATAAAGTGGTTCAGGGTCGCCAATATCCAGACTGACCTCGACCGAGTTACCATTCATCTTAATCTCTGTCACTTCGCCATCGAGCTGATTATCAGGACTGCAGGGCAAAAACTCAGCAGATAAACTGACCAAAGGTGCCTTAATCAGTAGTAGCACAGGTTTCTGCTTTAAGAGCCCAAGCTTACAGGTACTGTTATGTGTGACTATGGCTATCACCTCTCTGCCACCAGCAGTTTCAAGCACGATTCGATCGTTCAGCTCACAACTCTCAATCGAGCCGATATTGGCCGTAAGCTGATTTCTGGCACTGGTTTTTAATGAAAAATGTGCCATCACATCTAACAAACTCTGCATAGGAACTTGCTGATCTAACAGTGCCTGCAGCACCATATCCTGCATCTGCTCGGTTAGTGCATAGACCTGAACCAATCGTTCACCAAAATCCGTTAACCGGGCTCCACCTCCCCCTTTCCCCCCCTTCTCACTCACGACAACCGCGTCGGACAGGCGATTATTCATGTCGTTGACCGCATCCCAGGCCGCTTTATAACTGAGGCCCGCCAACTTAGCGCCTTGACTGATAGAACCCGTGGCACGGATCTGCTCTAACAAGGCGATCCTTTTCGGGTTAGCAACCGCCTTATCGGCAATTGATAGAGTAAGCAGAGCTTTTAAATCCATTGGGTATCATCACAGAGTTACTATGGCTCAATTGTCGCTTATTCGTTAGCAAAAGACTACTTAGCTCACGATCTCTACGAGATAACTTGCCTATCGATATATACATTGGTATACAACGACTCGTTGTATACCCTGGTACATAACGAATTCAACTTTACATCAGGAGCGTTCGATGAAATCTAAGAAGTACGGGTCTCGCATAAAACAAGTTGCCACAAGTATAATATTTCTCACCGTTAGCCTACCAAGCTTTGCAGGAGAGAAAGTCACCGTGTTTGCCGCCGCATCACTCACTAACGCACTGACTGAGGTGGGCCAAAAATTCGACCAACAGCATCATAGCGAGACCGTTTTTTCCTTTGCCTCATCTTCGACATTGGCACGGCAAATCGCTCAAGGCGCACCTGCTCAGATATATCTGTCTGCAAATCAGAAGTGGATGGATTATCTTATCGACAATGACGCAGTCTCTCGTGACTCCAAGGTCACCCTGTTACGTAACAGCCTGGTCCTGATCGCACCAAGTTCAGCTGCGCCTGCCAATATCACCATAAACAAAAATTGGGACCTCAAGAAAAGCCTGACAGATGCCAGACTGGCCGTTGGCGACCCGGATCATGTCCCTGCCGGACGCTATGCCAAACAAGCACTAAGCTATCTGAACCTATGGCAGCAAGCCGAACCATTACTGGCACGTGCCAACAGCGTTCGCGGAGCATTGGCGCTGGTTGAACGAGGAGAGGCGCCCTTAGGCATTGTCTATTCCACCGATGCTCAACTCTCTAAAGCCGTGACTCTGATTGATACCTTCCCGGCCGCTAGCCACAAGCCGATTGAGTACCCTCTCGCGCTCGTTAACAAGCAGCCCACAGAAGGAGCCAAAGACTTCTATCAATACCTACAAACACAAGATGCCAAAGCAATTTTCAGCAAGTACGGCTTCAAGGTAAATCAGTGATACTCACAGAATATGAAGTCACGGCGGTGTTATTAAGCCTTAAGGTTTCCGGGGTGGCGGTATTATTCAGCCTTCCTGCGGGCATTGTCTGCGCTTGGGTTTTAGCCAGGTTGGAGTTTCCAGGCAAGACACTGCTGGACGGCGTGATCCACCTGCCACTCGTGCTGCCTCCTGTCGTCATAGGTTACCTTTTGCTGATCTCTATGGGACGGAAAGGCATCATCGGCGAATCTCTATATGATTGGTTTGGTATAAGCTTTAGCTTCAGCTGGCGTGGAGCCGCCCTCGCGGCCGCCATCGTCTCCTTCCCCTTGATGGTGCGGGCCATTCGTCAGGCTTTCGAGCATGTAGATATTCGCCTTGAACAGGCGGCACGAACTCTCGGTAGTAGCCCTTTGAAGGTGTTTTTGACCATCACGCTTCCCATGACCGTCCCCGGTATTATCTCTGGAATGGTGCTGGCCTTCGCCCGTAGTTTAGGTGAGTTTGGCTCAACCATCACCTTCGTCTCTAATATTCCAGGCGAAACCCGGACGATTCCATTGGCGATGTACTCCTTCATCGAAACCCCCGGCGCAGAGAGCCAAGCGGCCCGGTTCTGTATCATCTCAATAATTATCGCATTACTGTCTCTAGTGACATCGCAATGGCTGACGCAAAAAGCTCAACGCCGGGTCTCTGCAACATGCTAAACATCATCATGCGATTACCTCAGGTGATATCTCAATGCCAATGGCTGACTCAAAAGCCGCAACAACAGGTATCTGCAACATGCTAAGTATTAATATCGGCAAACAACTGGGCGATCTCTCATTAGCGATCGATGCACAACTGCCTATGAGTGGTATCACCGCCATTTTTGGCCGAAGTGGCGCCGGTAAAACTTCACTAATCAATATATTGGGCGGATTATCGACCCCAGACAGAGGTGAGTTAACATTAAAGAAAGAGCCCCTTTATGACCACGCACGCCATATTAACCTACCACCGGAGAAGCGTAATATAGGCTATGTTTTTCAAGAGGCAAGACTGTTCCCTCACTATAGCGTGCGCGGCAACCTAAACTATGGCAACAAAGATAAGGACCCCGCTCACTTTGATAAAGTGGTAAAACTGTTGGGGCTGGAACCTCTTCTGAAGCGATACCCCATCAGTCTCTCCGGCGGAGAGAAGCAGCGAGTGGCCATCGGCAGAGCATTACTGACACGACCAAAGATGCTACTGATGGATGAACCATTAGCATCATTAGATCTACCGCGAAAGCGCGAACTCATCCCCTATCTGACTAATTTGGCAAGCAACTTAGCGATCCCGATCATCTATGTCAGCCATAGCTTAGACGAAATCCTCCAGCTGGCTCAGCATATGCTAGTACTGGATCAAGGAAAGGTTATAGCGACCGGACCATTACAACAGGTGTGGGACAGTGAACAGATGCGCCCTTGGTTACCCGCTAGTGAGCAAAGCTCACTATTACAGGTTACTGTTGCCGAGCACCACAGCCACTATGCGATGACTCGGGTAAAACTCATCAATGACATCAGCCTCTGGGTAAACAGCCTCTTGCCTGAACCGGGGGCGAAGTTAAGAGTACGTATTCATGCTAACCACATCTCCTTGTGCCGTGTCCCTCCTTTACAAACAAGTATTCGTAATATTATCCCGGTAGAGGTCATCGAGGTAACCGACTCACCGGGTGATAATAATATGCAGATAAAACTAGCAGTAGCAGATAACTTTATATGGGCAAATGTCACTCGCTGGGCCTGTGATGACTTAGAGATAAGTCCGGGCTTGTCTCTTTTTGCACAGATAAAAGGTGTTAGCATGACTGCATCTGACCTGGCCCAATCTCACTAATCAACACAGAGCGCTAACTGTCACCGTCACTACACAAACCATTTTTTATTAAGAGTAAAAAGAGATAGCAATGATCGAATTTACCCCCATTGGATACGCGAAAACCCCCTTCGAACAGATAGAGAATGTCCCGGTTCAGGGAGCCGGAATATCCAAAGATATTGGTGAGCTTATCCTCGATGAAGAGTATGCATTAGGATTGGATGACCTCGACGGCTTCTCCCATATCTACATAGTGTTTCATATACATAAATCGGAAGGTTATGATCTTAAGGTGAAACCGTTTCTCGATAATGAACACAGAGGCATTTTTGCCACACGCTCACCTAAGCGTCCTAATGCCATCGGCTTATCGATTGTAGAAATAGACAAGGTCGAGGCAAACCGCATTTTCGTACGGGGGATCGATTTATTGGATGGAACACCGATTTTGGACATCAAGCCCTATATACAATCTTTTGATAATATTAAAGACACCAAAGATGGTTGGTATGAGCGTGGCCTGGATCCCCTTAGCGTTCGTTCTGACAAGCGATTTGCTTAATCTATAAATTTAATGCCGTGGCCTCTTAGACAACTCTGGATGAATCTAAACTTTCTGAATAGGGATCGAATCATCCAGAGCCTGTAAAAAAGGAGAGTAGGATTTAGATCCTATTTAGTTACAATTTCATTAGCTAAGCGTTTACCAGAACACAATAACCATTAAATTCAACAAATTAAACTTGTCCATTCTCATGCTGGCGTGAATGAAATGTGACAGTGAAAAAAATGGATGCTGGTCTTTGACAGGAGTAAACGGCTATATTAGCCTTAATTAAAAAGATTCATATTCAATATCAGCCAGTTGGATACCGAACACTGTCGAATACCGATTAAAAAGGATAATAAACATGGGACAGGAAACCTCTAAAATTCTCGTCGTCGATGATGATATGAGGCTAAGAGCCTTACTAGAGCGCTATCTTATGGAGCAAGGTTATCAGGTTCGCAGTGCGGCCAATGCAGAGCAGATGGATCGACTATTGGAACGTGAAAACTTTCACCTTCTTGTACTCGACCTTATGCTTCCCGGTGAAGATGGCTTATCTATCTGCAGAAGACTTCGTCAGACTGGTAATCCCATTCCTATTGTTATGCTTACAGCCAAAGGTGATGAGGTCGACCGTATTATTGGGCTTGAACTCGGCGCCGATGATTACCTGCCAAAGCCATTTAACCCACGTGAGCTGCTAGCCAGAATTAAAGCCGTGATGCGCAGACAGAGTCAGGATGTTCCAGGCGCGCCGACTCAGCAGGAGGAGGAGATCACCTTCGGTGAATTTGCACTCAACCTGGCCACCCGTGAGATGTACCACGGCGAGGAAGCCATTTCACTCACCAGTGGTGAATTTGCCGTATTAAAGGTATTGGTGAGTCATCCCCGTGAACCACTATCGCGCGATAAGTTAATGAACTTAGCTCGTGGACGTGACTACTCTGCACTCGAACGTTCTATCGATGTTCAAGTTTCCCGTTTACGACGCCTGATAGAGAAAGACCCGGCCAACCCAAGATATATTCAGACCGTATGGGGTCTTGGATATGTGTTTGTGCCCGATGGTGCCGCCCGACGATGAGCAAAGGTTTCATCTTAAACCTTTGTTTGTCAGCTGAGTCAGTTGGAACTGGTCACTAGGATGAAGTGGCTGAAGAAGTTTCTCCCCCGTAGCGCTTTTAGTCAGACAGTAATGCTGATTGGCTGCCTGCTGCTGATCAATCAGCTGGTATCATATCTTTCTGTTGCCACCTATTTTATCCAGCCAACCTATCAACAGATCAATCAGTTGATAGCGCGTCAGGTCAAGTTACTTTTCGTCGACGGTGTCGATATAGGTCGTGAGCACCTCACCATGGTCGATGCCCTGAACGCCAAGGTGCGTGATGATGGCATGGAGATCTACAACCAGAAGCAGGCCCGGGAAGCGGGTATCGATCAGGCTGTATATTATGGTTTCTTGTCGTCACAGATGTCTGAGCACTTAGGCGGCAAGGCCGAAGTTAAGATAGCCCAGGGCGATGATTTCGAGATCTGGATCCGCCCCCCACAGGCTCCCTCAATCTGGATAAAGGTTCCCTTAACCGGTTTTAACGAGTCAGACTTGTCCCCACTCACCCTCTATCTGATGGTCATTGGTGCATTGAGTGTCGCCGGTGGGTGGTGGTTTGCCAGACAACAAAACAGACCCCTGAAAAAGCTTCAAAAAGCGGCGATATCGGTCTCGATGGGCGACTATCCCGAACCACTTCCTCTCAGTGGTTCTACTGAAATTGTCGAAGTAACCAACGCCTTCAATCAGATGTCACATAGCATGAAACAGCTGGAGCAAGACAGAGCCCTGTTGATGGCAGGGATATCCCATGATCTTCGTACCCCACTGACCCGCATCCGCCTGGCCTCAGAGATGATGGTTGAAGAAGATGAGTACCTCAAAGACGGCATAGTGCACGATATCGAGGATATGGACGCCATCATCAATCAGTTTATCTCCTATATCCGCCAAGATCAGGAAAGTACCCGAGAACAGGGACAGCTTAACGACTTGATAGAAGATGTGGTGCAGGCCGAGTCGAACCGAGAGGCTAAAATTGAAGTCGAACTCAATCCATGCCCCGAGATCCCGATGCAAAGCATCGCCGTCAAACGGATACTCAGCAACTTGGTAGAGAATGCCTTTCGATATGGTAGAGGCTGGGTAAAACTGAGTTCTCATTTCGATGGCAAACGGGTAGGTTTCAGCGTCGAAGACAATGGCCCCGGTATTCCGGAAGATCAAATACCCAAACTGTTTCAGCCTTTTACCCAGGGCGATACGGCAAGAGGCAGCGTGGGCTCAGGTCTTGGGCTTGCCATCATCAAGCGTATTACCGATCGCCATCAGGGGGAAGTCATACTCACTAACCGAGCAGAAGGCGGCCTACACGCTCAGGTTTGGCTACCCATGGAGTAAACGCCAATAAACATCGCTTAAACAACGTCATCTTCCCGAAACAGAAACGTCATCATATTGAAGCATTTGTTAAATATGCTTGCACCAAGTTCACTCTCTGGCGCAATACAGATGAAAATATCAACCCTGTCGCTCTCCGCCTCTGCGCTATTACTGCTGTTGGCAGCATTGCTGGCCTCCGTCGTTGTGTGGAGTAATATTCAACGTCAGCAAATAGAAACACAGACGAGTACACTTCATGGACTAGAGCAAACTTTCCTGGTGAAAATCAGACGTGAACTCGATGCCTACCTCATCACGGGTGACGCCAATAAACTTGAGCTTGCCAAAAATCAGCTTCAACAAGTGGTTAATCAACGAATTCTAGGCACAAACCATGACTCATTGGCACTCCAAACTAAGCTCACCCTCTTCATCGACAAACTTAATAATGACTATAGAGCCGCAGGAAAGCTGGCCGGAAACCCCAGGCAGTTACTGGCTCACGCCGAAACTGAGATGTTAGATAATAGCCAGCGCCTAGCCGAATACGCTCACTCAGGACAAACAGAAAATAGCGCATTAGCAAATGAATACCTCACACTGACTCGTCAGCTTCCTCCGCTAATCTATCGGCTTTCACAACTCACACAAGACTACCTCATAGGCAAAGAGTATGAGCTACAACCATTTCTCGATGCCAAGATGCAAGAACTGGCACGTTGGCATGACAAGCTTGATAGCTTGCCATTAATCGGCATCTATGAAAGTCAGGAGGTCGATGAATTTAGCCTTGGCGATGACGAAGGTGAGATGGTAGAGATAGGCGAAATCTACTACTTGGATCTACTCAGCCTGAGTCGTCGATACAGTAAAGAGCTTAGCAATACCCATGATTTACTAAATGATAACCAGTCTGTGCAAGCTCAACTTAAACAGGATTTTACAGACATAGAACAAGCCTTGATCTCATTAGGTGTTTCGCAGGCGACACAAAATCAAACTCTTAAGAATGAATTGCAGCTTGCTCTCTATGGAGTAGTTTCGATACTGGCCATATTTGCCCTCGGTTATCTACTGCTACAGCAGCAGAGAGTCGTTTTACCTCTTCAGCGCCTTAACCGTGCATTTCTTAAACTCAGCGAGTCCAATACCCGTGAACGCCTCGCCATCCAAAGGCGTTGCGAAACCGGCCAAATTGCAGGGCACTTTAACCAACTTCTTAAACGCTTCGAGGATGAAGATGAATCACAACGTCATCAGATGTCACAAGTTTCACACTCCTTATCGGCATTAATTAAACGGATTTCACAACTCACAATCAGCAGTGAAGAAACTCAAGCTATCGTCAGTCATGCTCAATCGCAAACCTACGAAATAAGAAATTTAGCCCATGAAGTCAGCACAACTTCAGAGCGGGTTAAGCAGAGCGCCGAACAAACCATGTTACAGATGAAAACAAGCAAGATAGAAGCAGAAGCGGTACTCGCTGCAACTCAAGAGACTCAAGAAACCGTTGTGCACTGCCATCACTCGTTATCCGACTTAACCACTGCGGTGAGCGACGTATCAAAAATTATCGATGTTATCGGAAACATTGCCGAACAAACGAATTTACTCGCCCTCAATGCTGCAATCGAAGCGGCCAGAGCGGGTGAGCAAGGCCGGGGGTTTGCCGTCGTAGCCGATGAAGTAAGAAGTCTTTCACAACGGACCCAGCTTTCTCTTAACGAAATCATGACCATTCTCAATCAGCTCAATTCGGCAAATCAGGCCCTCGGGATCAGCATGACCAACATAGAGCAGGCCACCGAGAGTCAAAAAGTCAGGGCTAAACGTCTATCGACCGTAGCGGAACAAGTTCAAACACAAGCCAGTGATATGGCCGCTACGGCACAGCAAGGCTCAGCAAGTGCCCTACAACAAGAGAGCTACCTCGATGGCTTTATTGAAGCAATGGAAAGTCTAAGGCAACATGCTCAAACCACATCGCAGCAGAGCAGTGTGATATCTCAGGAAGTTGAGCAGAGTGTGACAAATATAGAGATCAATTTGGGAATAGAGTTAAAACCGCAAAAAATCCTCAATGCCGCCTGATCCTTTGACGTTCCCGTGTTAAAATATTGCTCAATAAATGACTTACTCCGACTCGGCGAGTAATAAATAGCATCAGGGACAAAGATGAATAAATTAGCTCTCGGCGCGACTATCACGGCCTTAGGTCTGTCATTCCACGTAAATGCGGAACAGGTCTACTCCCCACTGGCAGCCTCTCTTATCTCAGGAATGGAAGCCTATGAAGACTCCCCTGACAGTTCTTTATCGAAAGGCGTTGGCATATCCTTAATTTGGGACGACCTTAGATACGATCACACTTACAAACTTAATAAAAATTATTTCCGGGCTCGTGGCACCTATTATTACGAGAAAGACTCAGAGAAGTACGACGAAGACAGATATCGTGACTCGATGGATTTTAAGCTGCGTTACCAGCGTCCTTTTATGACGTTCAATAACGATGACGATTATACCCTCAGCGCTTTCGGTCATTACGCAGGTCATTACAACAGTCAGCAACTCGAAGAGTTTGAACAGCTTGCCGTAGGAGGTTTAGCACTCAACAAGCGTTTTGGTGATACCCATCATTACGACTTAGGGGTCACCTTAGGGCTAGCCTTTAGCGAAGAAGAGAAAGATGATGACTGGCCGAGAGAGTCGCAGGGAATTAGCGAAGAAGAGCTTAACCGTCGCGGTTTTGGTTACTACTTTGAACTAAATAACAGCTATACCTTTAGCCATACGGGAGTTCAATTATCGCTAAACTACAGCCGTTACGACGGGCTGTGGAAATATGAAGATAATAAGTCCTATACCTTCAACAAGGTTAATTTTGGTGTCGTTATTCCGCTAGCCAATAGAGATAACCTGCTGCACTTCGCTACAGAGTATATCGATCGAAAGTCTGAACAAGACTTAATTGGATTCGATGATATCCTCTACCGAGTGCATGCTGAATACGTACACTACTTCTAGATACTGTTACCCACAAACTTAAAGGAGCTACGCGCTCCTTTTTTGTTGCCAACAGGAAACTTTAAAGCAACAAAGTACCAACACAAAAATAGGTTACAATAATAATTAAGATTACTAAAACATATAATATAAATTACGTTATCAAATAAACTGATATAAAACCTGCACATTATTCATTAAATTAATAACTGAATATTATCTAATACAGACAGAAATTATTGATTATTAGATATAAATCTAGCGCAATTAAAAAAGGCCCATACCTGATGAAGAGTATGGACCTTGCAAGGAAAAGGTTTCAATAAAATTAATATAGATTATGACCTCTGTGTCATATGCATTATTCCGGGTAAATTTTCCGGTGCTTGATGACACTGGCCACACTCTTCATTTAAGGTAACTTGGCTCGGTAGCTGCGGCGGCAAATCATCACCCTCTTTCCATCTATGGCAGTCCATACAGGAAACCACATCCAAATGATGCTGGGTGTCTATCCAGACGTGTGCAGGTGTCTGCTGCCACTTATCATCATGGCATTCATTGCAAATTTCAATGGAAAATGTAGAGAAGCTAACGATTGCTAGAAGTACACTTATTATTTTCATCATATAAAATTATCTGGATATGAATATTTATGTTAGTGTGCACTATGCTTTGTAATATTATAATATTTAATATTCTTAACTGTGTTGTTTCGCAATAATTACAATTAACTAAATTTACAATTTCATTTACAGTAATTCCCAGAAACCGATTCAATTAACTTTTACTTATTGATGAAGTGCGAATGCTGAATGTATCGTTCTGTAACCTACCATTAAGAGAGAGATATGCTAAATCTTGAACTGGGAGCCTTATACATTTTCAAATCTATATATGAAACAGGAAGCGGTCGCCTTGTTTCAGAAATGTACAATATTTCTCAACCTAAAGTCAGTAGGTATTTAACGCAATTAAGAGAGCAATATGATGACTCTCTATTCATCAGGAAAAAATCCGGATTCATCCCGACAGAAAGGGCGACATTGCTTTATCCTATTATCTGTCGGATGACAGATTTAGCAGATGAGATAAACGCATTAGAAAAACACAGTAAAATTCAAAGTGAATATATCATTGCTGTTCCTCCTACCTTTTCCGTTGGTCTTCCCGAATATCTGGATCACGCATTTAAAGCCGTTGGCCCCGATATAACTCTCACTATTAAGCCAAGCAGAAGGGGCTTATGTGAAGAGGTGATCCAAGGGCAGGTGAGTATCGCTATGACCCACCAAGATTGTACCAAAATGCCTGAATGTCAGGTCAACAGGCAATCTTTACTAGAGGTGAAACCCATCGGCTCTGGTGAATTTGTCCATATCATCGCCAGAGATGAACATCCAGTATGGCAAACAGAGGGATTACTCGAGAACATCGCTCAGTACCCCTTTATCATCACACAGGTGCCTGGGTTTAACGATCAGACAGATCCATTCGAAACTTATTGTCACCAGCAGAGCATCCAACTTAACATCTTTCAAAAAACCCACAGTCTGGCGTCGCTAATCCAAACCATACTCACTTCTGACTCGATCTCCTTTATCGGCCCGAAATGTGCGGCCGAATTTATGCAGAATGTCCCCGGAATAACAGTAAAATTGATGCAGAAGGAGCAATATCGACTCTTGCACTCAGTTATGCCCAGGCCAAAATACTCGATTATTTACCGAAAAGATAAACGTCCCATGTTCCCCCCATTATTGATGACAGCATTATGTGAATTTATCACCCAACAGATTGCTTATCAGGAGTAAGATTAACGTTCATTAACTGTACTCGAACAGATTTTTTGGCATAAGTAAAAGTCGGTTATTAATATGAGGGTGCTCATTATTCAGATTAAGCTACATAAAGAGACATGATGTAAATGCGCTTCTCTACTGTTATGTGAGGCACTCTAAGTGCAAATCTATAGGTGTTTTACTTAGCTCTCCGCTATTTTCACGTACTAGCTTAGGTACCAGATATCCAGGCAGTTCTGCCAAAATTTGCCGCATTAACTTTATCGCTTCTGACTCTTTAACATCAAAGTGGCTGGCCCCTTCCACTTTATCTAACAGATGCAAATAGTAGGGCAAAATCCCTGCAGTAAATAAGGATTCACTTAAATCAATCTGAGCCTGACAGTTATCATTTATCCCCTTTAGCAGCACAGTCTGGTTGAGTAAGGTCACTCCGGCATCCTTTAACAGCCTGAGTTTTTCAATTAGAACTTGATCTATTTCATTACTATGGTTGATATGAGTCACCAATAAAATCTGCATACGTGACTTAGAGAAATGCTGACATAGTTGCTTGGTAATTCGATTCGGAATGACGACAGGCAGGCGAGTATGGATCCGCAAGCGCTTTACCTGAGGTAGTACATTCAGTTTATCTATAAACCATCCCAGGCTATCATCATTAGCCATCAACGGATCCCCACCACTAAGGATGACTTCATTTATGCGATTGTCGCTGGCGATATAATCAAGGGTATTTAACAAAGATTGCTTGTTAAGATGATTATCTTTATAGGGAAAATGTCGCCTAAAACAGTAACGACAATTAATGGCGCATCCTGTTCGAAACAAGATTAACACTCGAGATTTATATTTATGTAATACCCCTAGCCGCTGATTGCCTTGCTCCTGTAATGGGTCTTTATGATATGCCGCATTCTTTAGGAACTCCTGACGTGCAGGCATGACCTGCAATAGTAAGGGATCGCAAGGATCTCCCTTTTTCATTTTATTAATAAAGGGCTGCGGCACCCTGATTGGAAATAACTCTCGTGCAGCTAAATCGTCGGAAGTGAAATTGATGGGGTCAATTTCCAAGGTTTTTATCAGCTTTTGGGGGTCACTCACAGCTGTTGCCAATTCTTTTTGCCAATAGGACTGCAAATCTGTGTCGATACTTTGTATCATCTGTTCTGAGCGCCGTTATTTAGAGATGAGGGTAAGATGGCAAATTATAGCACTAACGAATTTCGGGGTGGCCTGAAAATTATGTTGAATGGAGAACCTTGCAGCATAATTGAAAATGAAGTAGTTAAATCAGGGAAGGGACAGTCATTTAATCGAGTTAAAATTCGTAGACTTCTAACTGGTAAAGTCATTGAAAAAACCTTTAAATCAGGTGAGTCGGTTGAAAAGGCAGATATCATGGATCCAGAGCTTGCCTATCTGTACACAGACGGTGAGTTCTGGCATTTCATGAATAATGAAACCTTCGAGCAACTCGCCGCTGACGAAAAAGCGATGGGTGATTGTGTAAAATGGTTAGTTGAAAGCAATATATATACGCTGACATTGTGGAACGATCAGCCTATTGCCGTAACGCCGCCAACTTTCGTGGAGTTAGAGGTGATTGAAACCGATCCAGGCCTTAAGGGAGACACTGCCGGAAGTGGTGGAAAACCCGCCACGTTATCGACTGGGGCCGTGGTTCGCGTACCACTGTTTATTCAGATTAATGATATTATCCGGGTTGATACTCGAAGCAGTGAGTATATGGCTCGAGTGACAAAATAGAACTTGTCAAAGATAGAATTAGGCTGTTTCGGCATCAATTCCTAGGGGATTGATGCCGATATGTTGTTAATTGAGTGAAAATATCATGACTGAACCTATGTGGTATCCAAGTGCGAGCATCGAGAATCTACGCAAAAGAGCTGAAATAATTAAAGCTATCAGAGACTTTTTTTATCAGCGCGACGTGCTTGAGGTGGAAACTCCGAACTTATCTATCGCTAGTGTTACTGACGTACACTTAGCAAGCTTTTCTACTCAATTCATCGGTGTCGGAGGGGAGAAGGGTATACCTTTGTACCTGCAAACATCACCAGAATATGCCATGAAAAGACTTTTGGCTGCGGAGAGTGGCGCAATCTTCCAAATTGGTAAAGCATTTCGCAACGAACAAGCAGGCAGCCAACATAACCCTGAATTTACCATGCTTGAATGGTATCGCCCTGGCTTTGACCATTTTCAATTAATGGACGAAGTAGACAGTTTGCTACAGTTGATCTTATCTAGTCAGCCAGCAGATAAGATAACATATCAAGAGGCATTTGAGCTGCATGTAGGACTGGACCCCTTAGTGGCCTCGCTGGAAGAGTTGAAACTTGTGTGTACCAAACATGGCTTCGCCAACATTAGCGATATAGAAACAGATAAGGATATCTTGTTACAACTGCTGTTTTGTACCCAGGTCGAACCCCACATAGGCCAAGAAATACCGTGCTTTGTATATAATTATCCAGCCTCTCAAGCTTCTTTGTCCAAGATTTGTGACAGCGACAAGAGTGTTGCGCAAAGATTTGAGCTTTACTATCAAAATATGGAGTTGGCTAATGGGTTTAACGAACTGACTGATGCAGCTGAACAAGAGCAGCGGTTTGAGTTGGATAATATCAAACGCCAATCGATGGAGTTAGCCCCTGCCTATATTGATAGTCGCCTGCTTGGCGCTCTGAAGCATGGAATTCCCCCCTGTTCTGGTGTTGCGCTTGGAGTCGACAGGTTAATCATGCTGGCACTGGGTTGTAAATCAATTAAGCAGGTGCTCAGCTTCGATATAACAAGGGCATAGCAGTAGTTAAAGCATGCTGCTTGCTTATAGGCCAGAACAGTAAAACGAAAAAATCAAAGCCAGCAACTACAACAAAGATAACTCGTTATCCAGCAAGTGGCAGAGAGTCTCGCGCTGGAATATAACAGCTGGTAAAAGCGTGGGAAGACGCTCAACCCGCTTTCATCGCTGCCTTAACGTACACATCGAAGCGATTTTTCTTGGTCGCGATGACCATCGAAGGTTTTACTCCATCCAGGTCTTCGGCGTAGTCTGGACGTTTTACTACTACACGTTTGCTGGCGAGCGCCATGGCGGGGGCGAGTAGCCCATCGGCATCGAGATCGGCACCGACCAATGATTGGAATACACGCATCTCTTTTTTCACGAGTGCGGATTTTGATTTGTGCGGATACATGGGGTCTAAGTACACCACATCGATCTCTTCACCCAATTCGACAACAGACTCCAGACTCGAACCATGTACCAGCCTCATGCGCTCGCGCATCCAATCGCCGATCTCTTCGCTTTCATAGGCGCGGCGCAAACCATCTTCGAGCAGAGCGGCAACCACAGGATTTCGCTCTACCATAGTCACATTACAGCCTAGACTGGCTAAGACGAAGGCATCACGACCGAGGCCAGCAGTACCATCGACGACGCTTGGGTTCACCCCTTGCTTAAGACCGACCGCTTTGGCTATCGATTGCCCTCGTCCACCACCAAATTTACGACGATGCGCCACTGCACCGGAGACAAAATCGACACAGATACCTTTCAGTTTTGGTTCATCACGCTTATTCAAAACAAGGCAATTATTTTCGAATACAAGCTCGAATGCAGCTTCCCTGTCATAGACAAGTCCCCACCTTTGACAGATAGCCTCTAAAGAAGGGTATTGAGCATTAAAGAAGATGCCTATCGGCTGTATTGATTGCTTAAGTTCGGTCACTGTAACTCGATATGGCGTGATTATGCGTCTATTATGCCAAAAGCTCCGTCTGGGAGATATATTTTAAGGAGTTTGAGTTATAATCCGTTGCATTAGGCACCTTTTGCCATACCCAAATTAACCTCGCAAAGCCAAGTTCAGTTATCCATAAACGATATCCAGCTTAACGCTATGCCGAAACCCTTTAGGAATCATCATGCTGAGTTATCGCCACGGCTACCATGCCGGAAATTATGCCGATGTATTAAAGCACTCTGTTTTATTGCAGGTACTTAAATTAATGCATAAAAAGCCAACCCCTTTTGTCTATATTGATACGCATGCTGGCGCCGGCGGTTATGCCCTGAGCGATGAATTCGCTCAAAAAACCGGTGAATATTTAGACGGTGTCGCTAAGTTATGGGGAAAAGAGGACCTGCCTGAGCCGTTAGCTGAGTATATTGCTGATGTCACTCACTTCAACCAAGGTAAGCCAGAGCTCTCTTTCTACCCAGGCTCTCCCGCCTTTGTAGACATGAACAGCTATGAAAAAGAGCGCATGGTTTTGCATGAGCTTCATGGCGCCGATCACGCCCAGCTCGAAGAGCAGTTTGCTGGTGACAGGTATATTCGCATTATCAAAGATGATGGCTTAAAAGGGTTAATCGCAGCGGTTCCTCCTCGTGAGCGACGCGGCGTTATCTTAATCGACCCAAGTTATGAGATGAAAACGGATTACCAAGATGTGCCTAACGCAATCATAAAGGCCCATAAAAAGTTCGCAACGGGTGTATATATGCTCTGGTATCCAGTAGTTAACCGCGCTCAAACCGAAGGCATGTTGAACATACTTGCCCAGAGTGGCATTAAGAATCAGCTACGTATCGAGCAAGCGATAAGGTCAGATAGTGATGAGTTTGGTATGACCGCAGCGGGTCTTTGGATTATCAACCCTCCCTGGAAACTCGATGAGTCGGCAAAAGAGATATTAGATTACCTCTCGCCACTACTGAATCAAGGTGGCGGTGAAACCAAGATTATCTTGGAAGTCAGTGAGTAGACATCTGTTTAAGCAGTGGGCTTATTGTTTATATCAGTTGTATTTCGCCAATACGTGTTCGAGTGGAGACGAGCTCAATTGACTACTACTATCCTGCGCTTTTTATGTGATGGCATAGTGAATATATCCGAAATATTCATTTGATCTGCACAAAAAACATGCGTAGAATGCCCGCCAATTTATCTGACTGGGATTTGAAATGAGCTACCAAGTTAAGCGACCCTTAACCCTTAACCGTCGAAAGTCGGTTCCGTTCAATTCTATTCTGGTCATTTATAAGAAAAGCCTCTTTTTTTAAAAGGGGCTTTTTTTTGTCTGTTTTTAGAAGACTGTTTTTTAGAAGACAGGCACTTTGCATTGAGATAAAAATAAAAAGGGAAGAAAGGCCATGGTAAATTCATTATATAAAAAGCACATTATTTCCATTCCGGAATTAGACCGCAGCCAACTTGAATCAATAGTGGCGACAGCCGGTATGCTCAAGGCAACTCCAAACCCTCAACTGTTAAAGAATAAAGTTATCGCCAGCTGCTTCTTCGAGCCCTCGACCCGTACCCGATTGTCTTTCGAGACCGCGGTCCAGCGCCTGGGCGGCACGGTTGTCGGCTTCGATAACGACGGCAACACCTCACTGGCGAAGAAAGGCGAGACCCTATCGGACTCGGTACAGGTCATCTCATCCTATGTAGACGCCTTCATAATGCGTCACCCCCAGGAAGGCGCTGCCCGTCTAGCCTCAGAGTTCTCAAATGGCGTACCTATCATCAATGGCGGTGACGGTGCCAATCAACACCCGACACAGACTCTGCTGGATCTATTCAGTATCTTCGAGACTCAGGGCCGACTGGATAATATCAATATTGCCTTTGTGGGAGATCTCAAATATGGCCGTACCGTCCACTCGCTAACCCAAGCCCTATCCAAGTTTGACAATGTCAGCTTCTATTTCATCTCGCCGGAAATTCTGGCCATGCCGGATTATATCTGTGAGGAATTGGATGAAGCCGGAATAAGCTACAGCTTACACACCAGCATGGAAGAGGTGATCCCCAATTTGGATATACTGTATATGACCCGGGTACAGAAAGAACGCCTGGATGAATCAGAGTATGTCCATATGAAGGCGGCCTACATCCTCACAGCCAGCATGCTTACCGAGGCACGTGAGAACCTGAAGATTCTTCATCCCTTGCCCCGTATCGATGAAATTACCGTCGATGTCGACAAGACTCAGCATGCCTATTATTTTCAGCAGGCAGAAAATGGCGTCTACGCCAGGGAAGCCTTACTCGCACTGGTACTAAATGAACAGCTATCAGCAGGAGACACAAACAATGACTAAATCAATGCAAATGCAGGTTGAAGCCATTAACAATGGCACGGTAATCGACCACATTCCTGCCAATATAGGGCTCAAATTACTGAAATTGTTCAATATCCAGTTCGTTAACCAGCGCGTGACCATAGGGTTCAACCTGCCCTCATCGGCTCTTGGCTGCAAGGATATTATCAAGGTTGAAAATGTCTTTATCAACGAGGAGCAGGCGAACCAACTGGCCCTCTATGCGCCGAATGCCACGGTTAACCAAATTGAAAACTACGAAGTAGCCAAAAAGCTCACTCTCGAGTTGCCCGATCAGATCCATGCCATTTTCAGGTGCCCAAACAGCAACTGTATCACCCACAACGAACCCGTGGACAGTAGCTTCAGGGTGCTCACCAAGAAGCATGATATCCAGCTTAAGTGCAAATACTGTGAGAAGGTGTTTTCTCGGGAGATCGTAACCGAGCACCCTTAATACCAATCGGTGTAATAAAGTGGTCAACTCAGAGTTATTTTTGGCTGCATAATTCAAGGCGAAAGAGTCAGGGAATGGTGCTCCATTTTGAATTTATTCAACACTGAAGTAGGCTGACAAGCCATAAAAAACTCAGCACTTGCAGAGGTTTATATTACTGTCAGTCTAGACCTGCGACCTAAAACGGTCATGAGCAATGCTGTTTGAGCGTATAGACCAAATATCCGCAAGAGTTTACAGAGATACGCAAAAAAATTAAAAATGCCAGTTAGCTTAATTAACTGGCATTAAGGCTTTTCCGGCGATATTTTACCAACTCCCTTCACTATTTGTTCAAAATGGGTCGCATGGCGTACCCTGATGAAAGATCATCTGCCAGCGCCCCTGAGTTTTTCTCCAGAGTGAACTACGCAGTGAGTATCGGGTGACAAACTCACTGGGCTTCTTCATGCTCGCCTTGTAAAGCAGTTGAGCTACATCGCTGGAGAGCTGACGTAACTCGAATGCAGTGGCTGAAAATTCGGGACACTTCTCCCGGGGGAGGTGCTTTAACACCTCCCTCTTACCGAAACTGATCCCTGAGCTGGCGAACTCGATAAAGTCGTCATGAATAAGTTGATCCAGCTCCTGAACCGACACCCTCACATCCGCCTTAAGAAGATATAGCTCAAGCTCAACAAGTTTTTTCTTTAAACTGGTGTGCATACACTATCCTCCCTGTAAGACCGAACTCATCGACACGCAAAAACATAAAGCGACAAATACTGCTTTAATAATAACTTAGCATAAAATATCAGCTGTTGAGACGATTCTTAAACATAGATTCAATTTCCAGGAATATCCACTCCATCACTGGACCATAGGCAATGTCACGCCGGTTCACCACCCCCATCTCAACCAACAGAGGATCGGGAATATTCTCTGTCGACAGCTCAATGACCTCATTGGTGTACCACTCCGAATTAGCCAGGTGATCCGGCACCAGCGCCCAGCCAAGCCCCCGGATAACCAGAGCCGTGATGTAGTAATAGCTATCGATGTACCAATGATTAGCCGATAGCGCCTTAGCCTGATTACTTCCGACACGGTCACGGATAACCAGCTGACGATACTGGTTAAGGTCTGCAATAGTGGGGGACTCAACCTTAGATAACGGATGTTTAGGTGATACGATCAAGGAGTGATAAAACTGACCGATAGACATAAACTCCAACGAGTCAGAAAAAGACTTAACATAAAACAGTATCCCCATATCCGCCTTGCCCTCATCGACCCATTGAGCGATGTCGTCCTGAGAGCCATTGATAATGGTTAGCTTGAGAAGAGGAAATCGCTGAGCGACCCGCTCAAACAGAGACTCGAATGTATTGATAGGTACGGCTTCATCCATAGCAATGGTCAATACAATCTCTTCGCCTGTAGTCACCGTCATGGCTCTCGACTGCAACCGTTGACACTGCTCGAGTACAGCCTGAGCCTCAATATACATGTCTTCGCCATGCTGAGTTAAAACAGGCAGTTTTGCCGTTCTGTCGAACAAGTCGAAACCCAGATCGGCCTCCAGATTCGCAACAGCTGTGCTCACTCTGGATTGCGCGCGGCCCAATTTTCGGGCGGCCGCAGAAAATGAGCCATGTTTAACCGACAGCACAAATGCCTCTAACTGCGCCAGAGTCCAATTCATATTCTCTCCATCGCCTCATCTGTTCTATCCGAAATGCGGATAGAAACTAACTTCAATCAATCCAATTATTGAGAGTATCCTACCAGCTCTCAGTAAGCACCAGAAAAAGATTATGCCAGCCAACAACCCAAACATCGAACGCGACCACTCAATCAAGCGCACCTTTTGGCGTTACGCTATCCCTTCGATCGCGGCGATGTTAGTCAATGGTCTCTATCAGATCATCGACGGCATGTTTATCGGCCACTACCTTGGCTATCAAGGCTTAGCAGGCATTAATGTGGCTTGGCCCATCATCTATGTGATTGCAGGGGTAGGCTTAATGATAGGTATGGGTGCCGGCAGCCTGAATTCTGTCAGTCGCGGGAAAAGCACGGCGAGCCAACGAGACTCAAAAGAGGCGTTCAGAACTCATACTGAAGTAGCCAAAACGCTATACACGGCTATGGGCTTAGCCATCGGTTTTGGGCTTATCTTCTCGTATTTGCTCTTATTGAATGGTAACCATCTACTGCTTGCACAAGGTGCTGAAGATCAAGCCCTGATATTGGCACAGCACTATATCTCTCCCTTCGTATGGACCGCTGTGATCACCATACTGGCCTCGGCCTTACCCATATTAGTTCGTAACGATGAGAGCCCGAACATCGCGACGGCACTGATGGTCACCGGAGCATGCATGAATATTGTGCTCGACTATCTACTCATCGTTCAGTTTGACATGGGGCTTAAGGGAGCCGCACTCGCCACCGTATGCGCGCAACTGTCTGTGTGCATTGGTGGTTTCGCCTATTTCCTTTCGAGTAGAGCACAACTCAAATTATCGGCATATCGCCCAAGCTTCAACACTCGGCTGGCAGGAAAAATTCTATTACTGGGCTCATCGAGTTTTGTCATGTATATCTACACCAGCTTTGTCTTTGCGCTGCATAACCGTCTGTTTATGGAATATGGCACATCCATAACCGTTGCGGCCTTCGCCATCGTCGGATACCTGATGGTCCTCTACTACTTCATCGCCGAAGGAGTAGGAGAAGGTATGCAACCACCGGTCAGTTTTTTCTTGGGGGCGACGCAGCCCCATAATATAAAAAAGATGGTCCAGTTGGCAGCGACGGTCACACTCACCATAGGCCTGAGTTGGGTGGCCATACTAAACCTATTTCCCGAGACCATGATTGGGCTATTTAACACCGATGATCCGGCGCTGATACAGGAAACCGTTACCGGTATTCATCTACACCTGTTTGCTATGTTTCTCGATGGTCTCATAGTACTCGCCATCATGTACTTTATGGCTGTGAATCAAGGCGGTAAGTCACTGGTAATTTCGATTGGTAATATGCTTATCCAACTGCCGTTCCTCTACCTATTACCGAAATGGCTGGGAATATATGGTGTCTGGATAGCGATGCCACTCTCTAATGTCGTCATGTTTTTTATCGTTGCCCCTATGGTCTGGTATCACATGAATGCGGCAACTCATAAGCAAGTGCCAAGCCTGGCCACAGCTTAGGCTCTACGCTTGAAACAGCAGAAACTGGATTCCAGCCTTCGCCGGAATGACCAGAGTAATGCGCTGCGCATATACCTTACCGGAGGCGATGTCGGAGCTTCCATCATCCAGCACTCACCTCTGTCACCCTGAGCTCACTTCCATCATCCCGAATCCACTTACGTCATCCTGAACTGGTTTCAGGATCCAGCTTTTAATGTCAGCCTGAGTCTCTGAAGATATCGAGAGAGGGGATACCGAGAAGTTAAGAAAGCAAACTGGCTACCCCGGTTTACGATATCGCTCCAGTAATATTTTTACTCGTTTTACGTATGCTTGGGTCTCTGGATAAGGCGGGATCCCCTTATAATGAGTGACATTTGAGGGACCGGCATTATAGGCTGCGCAGGCTAAGTCAATATCGCCATCGAAGCGCTGGAGCATTCGGGCCAAATATTTTGATCCCCCATCGATATTTTGCTCCGGCTTGAAGGCATTTTTAACCCCCAACTCTTTCGCCGTTTCGGGCATAAGCTGCATCAGCCCCATAGCCCCGGTGCGAGACAGGGCAAAAACATTAAATGCCGATTCTGCGTGAATAACCGCCCGGATAAGCGCAGGTTCAAGGTTATGGGCGCTTGCGGCGAGATTGATTAACTCGTTATAGTCTCGGGAAAAAAGCGGCATACTTTTCCAATCTAGACCCGAGTCGGGTTGGCACGCATAACAATCATATAAAAGTACCTGATACTGAGCCGCCCCCGGAGCATGATCGGAGAAAGCCATCACGCCGTTCTCCTGTCTGTATTGATACACCTTAAGCTGATTATCTGCATCTTTTGAAGGAGGAGGTGGGAGTGAGCTCGAAGCTGACAGCGTTGAGTTGCCCAGAATCCCCTCTTTAGAGTAACTCGCCTTATAGTGAGGCTTGGCATCTGCCTCTGTAGCTTCCTGAGCAGCAATCTGAGCATAACCAGACTCCATGCCGCTAAACCAAAGCAGTGAACTGACAATGCCACCACAGCAGATGGCATGCATAGATTTCATCACAGGCCGGTATACTCATCGAGTTTAAGTACTTCAATCATAGCAAAGAGTTGACGCATCTCTCTGTTTATTTGACTGAACTCATGTTCGAAGGTGGCCCCATTAAAAATAGATCCAAGCTCGAATCGGTTTTCTCTGCTGGATAACATAATGAGTAACTTATCTTCATAAAAGGCACATTGAAACTGTCCCGAAAAGCAGTCGGCTAACTCTTGTAACCGCTCCATAAAAGAGACGGTCAATAGATAGCGCGCCTCAACTTGATCAGATGAAAATACATCGAATAATTTTTCAAACCGTGGATCTTCAAGCTTGACCCTGGACAGGCGCTTAAAGGAATCAGAAAGAAAGTTCATCAAGCTGCCTCGACTACGTACTACCACAGTATGACCATTAAACTTCTTATGACAACCGAGTTGTACCATCACTCCATTAAATACCGTCTTTGTCTCACTGTGCTTATCTCGCCTGACCTCTTTAGTCAAAGCCAACTCGTTGATCGCGATCTCGATCCCCCGGTGAGTTCCCTGCACATAATCATCAAAATGCGAAGCGTCATAGCTTGGTAGCAGTTTCGAGCGTTTGAGTGTAGTCATGCTCATGCTGTGCGTCGGGCTAAAGATAAAATCGTCACCAAAATATCGGAATATCTTAGGAAACACCTGCTGCTTTACATCGCTTTGATAATGGGTAACTGGTCTGGAACACCACCAGAAAAGAGGCACCAAGGGCAGCAAATAGAAGGGCCAGGGGAAGACGATTCTCTGTGTCGAATCGAATAGAAAACAGATAAAAAACACGGCAGCAAAAATACCAATACTCATATATATCCGCTGCCTTAGCGCCTTTAAGCAGGCCACGCGGCGGTTCTCAAACTTGCGCGTCAATGGTTCGATATGCTCATCGTAATGCGCCTGCAATGATTCGAGCTCATCACCCACGGCGCTTAGAGGCTTTGTTTGGCGCTTAGGCTTAATACGCGCACCAAAAATAAAACTCATTATATTCATGGGAAGTTAGACTAAATAATGGATAGAAGAGGTTGCGGCATCCGAGTGCCGCACAGCATTACTTTAGGTAATCGGAGGCGTCAACCGGGGACTTCGACGCTTCATCGGCTTCATAAAAAGGCATCACCTTAATATTAGCCATAGAAGCGATGATAGAACCGGGAAAGATCTCCACTGCATTATTGAGCTCTGTAACCGACGCATTGAAGAAACGACGTGCTGCAGAGATATGTGCTTCAACCTCATTATAGGTCTGCATAGCCTGAAGCATAGTGTTGTCGGACTTAAGCTCTGGGTAGTTTTCGACACTTAGCATCAACTGACCCATCTTGCTATTCAATTGCTCAGCCTTGACCAGATGGTTCTGAATCGCAGACGCATCACCGATGTCATAAGACCTTTCAACCTGGGCACGCAGCTCGGTGATCTCGGTCAATAACGACTTTTCATGATCCATGAACTTCTGCGCAATTTTTAAAATGTTGGGAACTAAATTCGATCGTTTTTTCAGTTGAACATCTATGCCAGACAGAGCCTCGCGAACAGAATTACGCTTTTTAACCAGACTGACGTACCAAAGGTAGGCAATAATTACCAGTAGTCCTAAACCTAACAGCAAGCCTTCCATTGTATATCCTTATTATTCTGATTTAGTTTGGAAATTTATAGCTTATCGATAAAGCCATAACTCTCTACTCTTACCTATTTTTTATACTATTTCCAGATATTTATCAGTCATCTCAACCAAAACAAAAGTGCACTAATTGTGCTTTTTTCAGAATGATGAACCCTTTTATGGCCTTTGCGTGAAGGTAAACATACGCTAACCACCAGCTAACAATAGAAATAGGGAATAACCATATAAATGGACATAAAAATAAATACCAACAAAACCACTACCAATAAAAACTATATTTTTCAACACTTAGACCCCGAACAGTAGAAAGGTAAAAAATGAGCAGCCACTCATAAATATTAAACAAGTTTCCTGAATAATGACGAAGTTAACCTGATAAAATCATCATTAAGAGATGAATTATTCAAGATGTAGGCAATAAGCAGATTTTTACGGTTTTATTTATACTAAACGGCTCCTGAGTCTCATGTTTACGCAAATAACCTCTGTGCCGTTAAAGCACATAATTCCAGCAAACTGTTCAGGTTCCATACAGGCATACCCAAGCATAATGAATCACATGAAGTCCTGCTACATCATCTCATTAAGTTATAGTTATACATCCTTTTTAGGCTCTAGTTAGAGCCTATTTTTTTGCCTGTAATTCAACGAAAAATAGCTTTTCTCCATTCAGTTTTCATACAGTCAAGGTGAGCTATATTGGTCACAAGCAAACATGATGACAACCAACCCCAACTGATTGAATTGATGTAATTGCTAGCGCAACCCTATCCCTTTTGACTCCACTTTTATGGGGTCATTTTTTTGCCTGAATTTCGGCTCACTCTGTTAACGTTTAAATTCTCCCCTCGCACTACTCCCTCACCACTCGAGTGTTGTCATACCTCATTTCTTTTACAAATTTAATATTCAGTTAAACCAACTAAGACACTATGGTTGGTCTACTCGGAAATACCGAGTCCGAAAACCAATAATACCAATCGGTATAAAGCCGCAATCAAAGCTGGCGTTCAAAAGGTCCAAAGAGACTAAATATTGAAGGGAAGGGTATGGGTATAAATAAAGATGAGAGCATAGAGTTGTCTCTCAATTCATCTGGGGTGTCAGGGTTACCAGAGCCACACAGTGGGGCTTTTGTTCGTTTTCTAAATATTGTCGAGCGCTTAGGAAACTTACTGCCACACCCCATTACGCTTTTCGCTATGTTCTGTTTGGCCGTTATCGCCATCAGTGGCATTGCAGGTTATTTTGAGTTAACCGTCATCGATCCCCGTCCTGTTGGCTCTTCGGGGCGAAGTGAAGACGGCCTGATCCATGTTGTCAGCCTGATGAACGCCGAAGGTTTGAGGATGATAGTCTCAAATCTGGTCACCAACTTCACCGGATTTACACCACTGGGAACGGTACTGGTTGCCCTACTCGGTGTCGGTATAGCCGAGCGTTCAGGCATGTTATCGGCTGCAATGCGCTTACTGGTGATGGGGACATCTAAGCGGCTGGTAACCCTGACCATCGTTTTCGCCGGCATAGTATCGAATACAGCAGCAGAGCTAGGTTATGTGGTACTAATTCCGATGGCGGCAATGATATTCCACTCCCTTGGTCGTCACCCTCTAGCGGGCCTTGCAGCCGCATTTGCCGGTGTATCGGGTGGCTACAGCGCGAATCTATTATTGGGTACTGTGGATCCATTGCTTTCGGGGATCACCGAAGCCGCGGCGCAGATGATCGACCCTGAATATACGGTGGGTCCCGAGGTTAACTGGTACTTCATGTTCGTCTCCACCTTCCTTATCACCACTTTAGGCGCAATAGTAACGGAGAAAATCGTCGAGCCTAAGCTAGGAAAGTACGATGCCAGCGAAGCAAACGTCGATCTGTCACATCAAAAGATGGACCATGTCACCAGTGATGAGAAGCGGGGCCTGAAAGCCGCAGGTATCGCCATTCTGGTGCTATCGGTATTATTGGCATTAACGGTTGTTCCCGAAAATGCACCACTGAGAAATCCTGAAACCGGTTTAGTGGCTGGATCGCCATTCCTGAAGGGCATTGTCGCATTTATCTTTATTTGCTTCGCAATTCCGGGCCTGGTCTACGGTAAGGTCGTCGGCAGCATGAAGCGAGATAAAGATGTCATCGATGCCATGTCTCACAGCATGAGTTCGATGGGCATGTATATCGTGCTGGTATTCTTCGCATCTCAGTTCGTCGCCTTCTTCAAATGGACTAACTTAGGCGCGGTGCTTGCAGTTTCTGGCGCGGACGCCCTCAGCGCTATCGGCTTAACGGGCCCACTGGTCTTCGTGCTATTTATCATGATGTGTGGCTTTATCAACCTGATGCTGGGTAGCGCCTCGGCGCAATGGGCCGTCACAGCTCCGATCTTCGTCCCCATGCTGATGTTGGTCGGCTACGCGCCGGAGACGATTCAGGCCGCTTATCGTATCGGTGACTCTGTCACTAATCTGATCACCCCTATGATGAGCTACTTCGGATTGATCCTTGCGGTTGCTTCTCAATATAAGAAGAATCTTGGTATCGGCACACTGATCGCAACCATGCTGCCCTACTCCATCGTCTTCTTCATCGGCTGGACCTGTTTCTTCTTCATCTGGGTATTTGTGTTGGGGCTACCAGTAGGGCCAGGGGCTGAGACCTATTACACGCCTTAAAGGAAGGCTCTAGAAAAGCTAAGACGAGGTCGGGCTTCACCCTGCGGAGGCACGACTTCGTCCCTCCGAGGAGAGACTAATAAAAAGCGGGCCGAATAACTAAACTCAATGACCCCTAGTCCCGATGCTTCTTATGAGTATAGGTCCCCGATTTTATGTTCCCCTTTCCACACTATCTATAATATTGAACATGAGCTGCGGTAATGAAGAATAAACAGAGTTTCAGATCAAATGGTCGCACCAAAAAGCCTATATTTTCACAAGCTGATGTTATCCAGTGCAACTCACATCTTAACGAGTGTTAACCTTTACTGTAGCTCTTCTTTACCAAAAGCTTCATGGTAAGCAATCATAAAGTCCTCACGAATAAGCTGCTCTAAATGGGCTGCTCGCTCTGTAGGGCAAAAAATCATAATATGGATATTTTGCTCACCGGCTGAGCCACTATTGATATGGATATGCGGCTCCGGTCCTGGCAGGTCAACACCCGCATGTTTTTCAATAATACTATTGTAGCGTTTCGCCACTTCGTGAAAGTCTTCACAATGCGCTTCTATTTTTTCGTGCAATTCAGGAAAGAGAGGATATAAGTTAACGAACTCAACAATGGTTATATGAAAGTTATGGTAGACATAGCGCTTCATAAAATTAAGATTCTTGACCGCATAGGTAAAGAACATGCTGTTAGGTAGTGTCGCCGTTTTACCTGTGTAATGGTATTGCCCGTGGTGTAGGTCTATTTCCTGTATCACTGTCGCCATTAAATTATGCTCAATGACCTCACCACATAATTGACCCACCTCAATCCAATCACCAATAACAAATGAGCGTGAACTCGCACGCTGAATCGAGCCTGTAAAACACAATATAATCTCTTTTGATGCCACCACAATTGCGATAGCAATGGCGGTCACTGACAATGCAAATTTATTTATCTCCGTCTGCCAAAGCATAAATAAGATGACCATGATTAAGATAAACGTGCCGTTTTTAGTGCGCGACATCCACTTTCGCTGCACCTCAGTCAAAAACGGAATATCACCACGAATTTTCGAGATGATGAAACGTTTAACCAGTGAAATGAAGACAATCACCAAAACGGTCAATAACAACTTATGCGTTAGTAAAAAATCAACGACAATGTTAAGTTTATCCACAAAATCCTCTTTAACACTAAAAAAATGGTGCAATCAAAACGAGTAAACCACCATAAATTAATGATTTAAGCGTTATTGCAGATGATAAAGTCACTCTAAGGTTATCACGGCTGAAACACAAGTTAGCCTAAGCTGGCCATCTACTCACTTACGATTAAGCTCGGCTTAGTTGGCCTGCTATATATAAGATATATTTCGAGAGTAAAATGGAGTTAATGTTATCGCTATGAACAAGCCCTCAGCTCTACCTGTGCTTTACTCTTTGCGAAATTGTCCCTACGCCATACGCGCAAGAATGGCTATTTATGTTTCAGGCCAAGCTGTGCAGCTGCGCGATATCGCATTAAGTGATAAGCCTGCTCATATGCTCCAGGTCTCACCCAAAGGTACTGTTCCGGTTTTAATGCTGCAAAATGACAAGGTGCTGGAGCAGAGCTTAGAGATAATGATGTGGGCTTTTGGCCAAAGTGACCCTAACAATTACTTAATGAGTCATTGCCCAAATTCACGAGCCGAAATGCTGCGTTTAGTCGACCTATTTGATACCGAGTTTAAGCTATGCCTTGAGAAGTACCGCAGTGCGAAACGGTATCATGACGAAAGTGTATTAGCGCACAGGTTAGCTTGTGAGCATTATTTGCAGGTGTTGGAGCAGAAGCTATCTCAACATCCATATTTGATGTCAGATAACCCAAGTTTAGCGGATTTAGCGATAGTGCCTTTTATTCGACAGTTAGCCCGAGTTGAGCGCCAGTGGTACTTACAGTCGCCATATCCCAATATCAGAGCATGGCTCAACGGTTACTTACAAAGCCTGATGTTCAGTAAAGTGATGACGAAGTACTCCTTGTGGTTAGCAGAAGAGTCTTTAATTGTTTTTTCTGCTGATATGCCAGTAAGTTAACGCCTTATACCGACCGGTATTAATCTAAGAGGGAATTTCTGGAGGTAAGCTCAATAGTCTTCCGAAAACCTAAAAAAAGTCCAACAAAAAGCCCGGCAATCGCCGGGCTTTAAAGATTTAAGCAAATACGCGAGTGCTATTCAGCCGTTGGTGTTTCTGCTTTAGCCCCTTTCTTCTCACGCTTGCTGAAGATACGTTCAACAATCACGAAGAAGATTGGGATAAAGAAGATACCCATAAAGGTCGAGCTCATCATGCCGCCCAGTACCGCAGTACCGATAGCATTTTGGCTTCCTGAACCTACTCCGCTACTAATGGCCAGAGGCACAACACCAAGACCAAATGCAAGTGAGGTCATCAAGATTGGACGCAAACGCACACGAACTGCGTGCAGCGTTGCCTCAACCAATCCAGCGCCTTTCTCATAATATTCTTTGGCGAATTCGACAATCAAGATGGCATTCTTGGTCGCGAGACCTACGGTCGTTAACAGACCCACCTGAAAGAATACGTCGTTAGGTAAACCACGACCATTCATCGCAATCAACGCGCCGATAATACCCAAGGGTATAACCAAAATCACCGAGAAGGGAACCGACCAACTCTCATAGAGTGCCGCCAGTACCAGGAATACCACCACAATAGACAGTGCGTATAACATTGGCGCCTGATTACCAGAGAGACGTTCTTCATAAGAGAGACCGTTCCACTCGACACCAAATCCAGGTGGCAACTGCTTAACCATATCTTCGATGATATTCATCGCTTCACCGGTACTGAAACCCGGTGCAACACCGCCTTGGATGTTCATCGCGGGTAGCCCGTTGAAACGCTCCAGACGCGGTGAGCCATATTCCCAAGTGCCGGTAGCAAAGGCAGAGAATGGCACCATATCGCCTTTAGTGTTTCGAACATACCAGGAGTCTATGTCTTCAGGCTGCATACGGTAATCCGCTTCACCTTGGACGTAGACCTTCTTCACGCGGCCACGGTCGATAAAGTCGTTGACGTAATTACCGCCCCAGGCAGTACCCAGTACGCTGTTTACCGCATCGATATCGACGCTCAAGGCTCTGAGCTTACCGTGATCGATATGGATCTGATACATGGGTGCATCTTCCTGACCGTTAGGACGAACGCCCACCAGGTTGGGATTCTGTGCAGCCATGCCTAACAACATGTTGCGCGCTTCGACCAATTTATCGTGGCCTTGACCATTTCTGTCCTGCAGGTAGAAGTCGAAACCGTTAGCTGTACCCAATTCGATAACCGCTGGCGGCACAAACGCGAATACAAACGCCTCTTTCATCTGCATAAACATGCCCATGGCACGTCCTGCGACCGATTGCACATCCTGGCCGGGATTGCTCCGTTCAGACCAGTCTTTCAAGCCCACAAATGCAAGCCCCATGTTCTGACCGTTACCGGCGAAACTAAAGCCCGATACGCTAAATACTGATTTAACGTTGTCGCCTTCCTGTTCCAGGTAGAAGTCCGACACATCTGACAAGACTTTTTTCGTTTCTTCCTGAGTCGAGTTCACAGGCAAGATAGCCTGAGTAAACAAGATCCCCTGATCTTCATCGGGCAGGAAGGCGGTTGGCATACGCATAAATATCCACCCCACCGCGACCGTAATGGCCAAATAAACCATCATGGTACGAGCGGCGCGCTTGATCATGGCAGCAACGCTTGCCTCATAACGAGAGGTCAATGCATCAAACTTACGGTTAAACCAACCGAAGAAGCCAGTATCTACTGCGTGATGCCCTTTCGCGATGGGTTTAAGCATAGTGGCACACAAGGCTGGTGTCAGGATGATAGCAACCATCACAGATAGCGCCATCGCCGATACGATCGTTATCGAGAACTGCCTGTAGATCACACCGGTAGAACCCGACATAAATGCCATGGGAACGAATACGGCTGAAAGCGTCAGACCGATACCCACAAGTGCGCCGGTGATCTGATCCATCGACTTCTTGGTGGCCTCAATGGGACTGAGTCCCTCTTCGGACATCACGCGTTCGACGTTCTCAACCACAACGATGGCATCATCTACCAACAGGCCAATAGCCAGCACCATGGCAAACATGGTTAAGGTGTTAATCGAGAAGCCTGCAGCTGACAAAATCGCAAACGTACCTAAGAGTACAACTGGCACCGCAATGGTTGGAATAAGCGTTGCGCGGAAGTTCTGCAAGAACAGATACATGATCAAGAAAACCAAGACCACAGCTTCAAGCAGCGTATGCACAACTCCTTCAATCGATTTCTCAACGAATGGCGTAGTATCGTAGGGATAAACGACTTCTAAGCCTTGCGGGAAGAATGGCTGCAGTTCGGCAATTTTAGCGCGAACCCCTTCAGCGGTAGCCAGCGCGTTAGCACCTGTCGCCAACTGAATACCGATACCCGCTGCAGGCTTACCGTTATAGTAAGACTCTACAGCATAGCTCTCTGCACCTAACTCTACGCGAGCGACATCTTCGAGGAACACTTTGGCACCGCTCGAGTCAGCCTTGATGATGATCTTCTTAAACTGATCGGAGGTTTGTAGACGACTCTGTGCAGATACAGTGGCGTTCAGCTGCTGGCCGGCAACCGACGGCGCACCACCTAGTTGACCCGCCGAAACCTGTGCGTTTTGCTCCCTGATAGAAGCAATAATATCTTGGCTGGTCAGGTTGTACTGAGTCAGTTTCAATGGGTCGAGCCAGATACGCATCGCATACTGGGCACCAAATAACTGGATTGTACCCACACCAGGCACACGACTCATTGGATCTTGAACGTTCGAACCAACATAGTCAGCGATATCATTCTTATCCAGTGACCCATCTTGAGATACGAAGCCCACAACCATCAAGAAACCGGCGCTGGACTTAGCAACGTTAACCCCTTGCGCCTGGACCTCTTGCGGAAGCAGTGGCATTGCAAGCTGAAGCTTGTTCTGCACCTGCACCTGGGCGATATCAGGATCGGCCTCGGCATTAAAGGTTAAGGTGATGGTCGCATTACCAAAACTATCACTGGTCGATGAGATATAGCGAAGGTGGTCAATACCCGTCATTCGCTGCTCGATAACCTGAGTTACCGAATCTTCCATCGTCTTAGCCGATGCTCCCGGATACATGGCCCTAATCTCAACCGATGGCGGTGCAATACTCGGATATTGCGATACGGGTAAACCCAGGATAGATAACACCCCGGCCAGCATCACAATAATGGCGATCACCCAGGCGAAGATAGGGCGATCGATAAAAAAACGTGCCATAGTTCTACCCTACTTCTGTTGTTGTGCTTGTGATTTCTTATCCGCCACTAACGGTCCAGCTTTAACTGCGGCGCCAGGGCGAATCTTTTGCAGACCCTCAACAATCAGTTGATCACCGACAGTTAAACCATCGGTAATGCGCCACTGGTGATCGATCACTTCGGCAGTCGTAACGACTCGCGCAGCCACTTTACCTTCAGCATCGATAACCATGGCAACAGCTTCACCTTTGGTGTTACGAGTAATCGCACGTTGCGGAACAAGAATAGCTTCAGGATCGGTACCAGTATTGAGCACGGCACGCACATACATGCCAGGCATTAATACACCATCAGGGTTAGGAAACTCTGCGCGCAAAATCACCGAACCAGTGTCCTCATTGACACTCACTTCAGCAAACTGCAACACACCATCATGCTTGTATGTCGTACCGTCTTCCAAAATTAGCTGTACACCCGCGTTATCAGCCGCCTTGAGTTGACCCTGTTTTAACTTAGATTTCAGACGCAACATTTGCGCGCTTGATTGCGCAATCTCGATATTAATGGGGTCGAGTTGCTGAATGGTCGCTAATGTTTGAGTTTGATTTGCAGTCACGAGTGCACCGGCAGTCACTGAAGACTTGCCCACTCGTCCGGCAATAGGTGCCCGAACTTCGGTATACTCAAGATTAATCTTTGCCGTATTGATCGCCGCTTCTGCAACGGTAACGGTTGCTAATGCTGCTTTGTAAGCCGCTTCGGCTTCATCATAGTCTTGCTCGCTTATCGAGTTAAGCTTGACCAACTTTTCAAAACGTAATGCTTTTGCTTTCGCAGAGACTAAGTTAGCTTTTGCGCTTTGAAGATCCGCTTTAGCACTGATCAGTGCCGCAGTATATGTCGATGAATCAATCTGATATAAAGATTGACCTGTTTCAACATCTTTCCCTTCCACAAAGCCGCGAGTCATAATGATACCGCTAACTTGAGGACGAACTTCCGCTTCCAAATAAGCTTTACTACGACCAGGTAACTCAACCAAAATTGATTGAGGCTGCGCCTCTACTGTTACAACACCGACTTCCATGGGTCCACGTTCCTGCGGTCCTTGTTCAGGGTTTTTTCCACAAGCTGTTATCCATAACGCCACACTTAAAACAGAGGCAATTTTCACTATTTGCCGCATGAGAACTCCTAATAAAGCTACCTATCAAACATAACAATCGTAGCAGCAGGAAATTCTGCGGCTTCATTTATTGACAGCATAATTTTTGTGTAAGATTTGAACCTGTCTTTATCTCATAACTGGCCCCTCTCAACAAGGAGTACAGGGCTATAATTTTGTAAACGAATGCAAATATTCACCATTAATCAGCGTGTTGTGTTAAGGGTAAGTTAAATTCAATATCCTTACCCCATCCTTGTTGCCTGCTTGTTTTTTTACAATTGCCGAGTCGGGCTCAAACTTCCCATTACATTCACAGCTTAACCCCAAGCCAGCCAATGATCCGCTCATTCATAATTGTTCATATTATGTCGTTATTGATTCACGCCATATCCCATCGCCATTCATAAGTTAACCCTATAGTAACAACTGTGTTAACAAATAATTCAATATGAGATGAGAACCATGACTATCCAGGTGAAACTACAACACAAGATACTTTTAGGCGGGCTACTATTCTGTGCGGCTTCATTTGCACAAGCCGAAAATGAAGCTGAAGTTCTCGGTGGAACAATCAGTGGCAACCTGACCTTTGCTTCCGATTATGTATTCCGTGGCGAGTCTGAAACCATGGACGGTGATGTCCCGGTAGTTCAAGGGACATTAGGTTGGGGCAATGATGACGGTTGGTATGGCGGCGTATTTGCGTCAAATATCAAATTTGCCGATCCCAACCTGGAGATCGTTACCGCGCCCTATATTGGAAAGGCCGGTGAGTTCGGTGACAGCGGTATCACTTATGATGTCATGGTGTTCTCATATCTTTATCCGGGTGCTTCTTACTCCAATTACACCGAACTCTGGATGAAAGTCGGTAAGCAGTTCGGTCAGGCCAATATTCAACTCGAAGTGACTCCCACGATCGATGACTGGTTTGGTGTCGATGGCTGGCAAGGCGTTAACTACTCAATCCATCCAAGCTACGCATTCAGCAATGGTTTGAAAGTATCGGGCTCTGTCGGTTATCAAGATCTTGATGGAGACAATGCAGAAGGCTGGGGGCACTGGAACTTAGGTGTCAGCAAAGCATTCTATGGCCTGAACTTCGACCTTAGATATCACGGCAGTACGGTTGATGAGACGCACAAGGTTTACGGTACACAGACAGAAATTTTTGATGACCGGGTCGTTATCGGCATCAATAAGAGCTTTTAAGTTTTAAGTTTTAAGTTTTAAGTTTTAAGTTTTAAGTTTTAAGTTTTAAGTTTTAAGTTTGAAAAATTGTTTCATCTAATGCACAGATCGATGTTTATCTCTATTTATTGCTCTATCTTCGGCAATCTTTCGCCAGCCCACTCCAGGCTGGCGCTTTTTTCTGTAAGGCTCTCTTTCTTACCACTTAGCACTTACAGCTCCTGGCTTCTTATTTCTGGCTCTAAAGCCTATTATCTCCGACACTGCAGGCTAAGATCCGACTGATATCGGCCAGACTGCGCCCCGACTCCTGCTGCCACTGATTGAACACAGCTTGCACCTGATTCAGTCCACTCTTAGAACTGAAACCAAAATCAACTAAGTGATGGGCCTTCATATAACCTTGCACATCACCAGTCAGCAGGAAGGTATCTTTACCTATGGCACGCAAGAAATAGGGCCCGGTATTCCCTCCAAGCCGGGTTCCACGTCGTTTTAGCACAGACCAAAGTCCCGTGATCTCCTCACTCGGCCAATTAGCAATATACTCGGCTAGGCTGCCGTGCTCCTTAGCAATGTCATGTGTCATCAAGGCATTGTCATAAATGGCCATGGTCTTCTTCATATGCCTGATAAGGCCAGGATCTGTCGCTCTTTGCTGCAACTGCTCCGGTGACAACATCAGAATCTTATGGGGCTCAAAATTGAAGAAGGCTGCTTCATATGCTGCCCACTTATTCTCGACGATGCGCCAAACGAAACCACTCTGGAAGACTTTTTTACTCATCTCAGACAAAAGCTCGGCATCTCGATACTGACCAATCTCATCTGCAGATAAACTGGCAGATAACAGGCTTTCCAGCCCTGAACTTCCACCTTTGCGATCGCTGGCTCTTTGATAAATAGAGGAAAAAGACTCTAATTGACTCATAATTAAATTAGCTTTCAAACGAAGTAGAGAGTTATATAGTATGAAACCAGTAAGATAAAGCAATCACCAGATCCAATCTCATTCAGGTTGCTTACTGGACAAAATCCAACTCGACACCTAGATTTAATACACACCTTTAAATATTACACAATTAGCACTCATCAATGCTTTTTGGTAACCGGGAATAACCAATTCACCTCAACTAGCGTGGACTATCCTTATGGATGCGGCTCAACTCTATCGAATGCTTGTCTTCGCCAACGTTGTAGAACAAGGCTCACTCACCGCAGCAGCGAATGAGTTGGGTATTAGCCGCTCTATGGTCAGTCAACATCTGAAAAAACTTGAGCTAAGGTGTGCGACACAACTGATACATCGCACTACACGAAAAATGTCATTAACCGAAGATGGACAGAGCTTCTATCACTACTGCGCCGAACTGCTACAACTTGCCAAGCAAGCCGAAAACTCAACCAAACCTCAGGATAAAGAGCTACAGGGCAGCATTAAGATCTCAGCCCCCGTTTGTCTGGGGGAACAAAACCTCATTCAACATATTGGCGAGTTTAATAAACGCTATCCTAAGATCCGCATCACGTTACTCCTCGAAGATAGAAGGCTTAACCTGCTGGAAAATAATATCGATATCGCAATTCAGACAGAGCAGGCGACAGAATTCACCTCAATCAGACTCGGCCAGTTCGATGAATACCTGATTGCGAGTCCGGAATATGTTGAACTACATGGCGCACCACTCCATCCGGACATGCTGGCAAAACACCAATGGATTATGCAGTCATCTAACTACCTTCCTAAGAGTTGTCTGCTACAAAACAGCTTCGGGGACAAATTCAAGATCAAGATCAATCCATTCATCAGTTGTAACAGCAACCATGGCATCGTCAAACTTGCTAAACAGGGATTAGGAATAGCGATACTCCCCAGTTATTTAGTACGGGCTCAGATAGACAGTGGCAGATTCGTTCATATCCTTCCCGACTACCATCTTAGAGAGGGAGTGATATATGCCGTTCACCCGTTTGATGATGTTACCCCCCCGAGAGTCAGAGCATTTCTTAATTTTATAGAAAAACGTCTATTTCCTGACGGTCAGACTTAACCCTCTCCATCAACTCTTACATTATCGTCTCCTCGGCTCGCAAGCTCCATAAAGGATTCAAACAGTGAGAACAAACTGGTGTGCCTAATTAACGACTATAATTGAGAGTAAACCCAGGCCAAAGTTATCCTGTTCTAACTTTTCGTTACACCTGCCGAGAAATTGCTGATGGAACTGTTTTACCACCCACTTTCCCGTTACTCACAGAAAGTACTGATTGCCCTCTATGAGAAACAAGCCAATTTTTATCCGCGGGTTATTGAATTATCGGATCCACTGTCCAGACGAGAATTTTGTGATTTTTATCCACCGGGGAAGTTACCCCTGCTTAAGAATAAGAGTGGTGAGCTTATTCCGGAGTCCAGCATCATTATCGAATTTACCGACAGTGAATTTTCTACCGGGACACAACTCTTTCCTATCGATAAAAGGATTGCACTCGATACAAGATTACAAGATCGCTTAATCGACAATGATTTCAGTAATGTACTCTTCGAGCTGGAACATCAAAAACTAGAGAATAGCGAGCAAAACCATATAATGATTAAGCAACTTGAGAAGGATATCAGTCAGTTTCTTGGTTATCTGGACAACAAATTAGAAAAAAGTCACTGGTTATGCTCAGACGGTTTAACCTTGGCAGATTGCGCCCTGTTTCCTTGCCTGTACTGTGCGCAAGACTATTTCAACATTTTTGAATATGACAATTTGAACCGCTACTGGCATCAGGCTCAGCTCAGAGGCTCATATCTACAGGTCAAAGAGGAGGTTGAACTGGCCATGGTCGATGTACTCTCGGGTCGAAGGCCCATTCCATAGTAAAGTTCCTAGATTCTAGGCTCTAGGAACTAAAACCTTGCACCTTCTAAATATTTCGCTCTTTCTTCAGCTGCAGAAAAGCTTTCCACTTAACCACTTCCGGTGGTAGTTCTGGTCTGGGTCCCTCGAAGTTAACCTCTTTAACCATGGTATCTATCGGTACCTGTTTACCTTTGCAAACAAAAACACCTCGCACATGTACGATGCAATGCAGGATATTTTCACTGACAAAGCGCTGCTCGATATAAAAGTACTTATCATCCCAACCAACCAGTTTAGATTCAATCTCAAACTTAGTGAGAGGCTTAATATCCCGAATATAGGTAAACTCTGCCGCATTGACGATCGGTAGCCACTTCAGCTTAATGAAACGCTTAAGGAGTCCCATCTCGGCCAGCATATATGTACGAGCCAAGTCCATAAGTGCCGGATAACGAGAGTTAGTTACATGGCAGTTAATATCACAGTCCAGGGGCAATGCACGATAACTGATACGACTGGTACCAAGAAAATCGATAGAGTTACAGTGGCGAACACGCCAGATGAATAGCCAAAACAGTCTGAAATAGAGGTTCATTAACATTAGTCCCTTAGAATGAACGCGAAAGGCTAACAGAGGTCATACCAGATAACAAGCTTCTCTCGAATGAGGAGGTTATCCGTTGGATGCAATCCTAAGCCCTCCCTTGCTGCCATTTTAACTATGTTGATATCACTCCGCTTTACCTGGTTTTCATGACAAACTCTGACTTGCTCTAACCTGCTGCATCCAAGTAAAATCTCCAACTTAAACCAACACTTACTGTCCGGAATTTTCGTGAAATCGCTATTCTCAATTTTTATACTATTCATCGCATTAGTAACACTCACAGCATGCGCCAATAATGCGCAGACAAGTATCATCACAATCGACGATTCAGACTCGATTACTACAATAATGGTTTCCGGCGAACTTATTGAAGATGAAGTGCACTTTAATAACGACAAATATGATATTAGCATTCAAGCTTTAGGGGACAACCTATTCCATCTCGACGCTAAAATCACTTTTAAGAGAATAGATAAAGAGACTGGGGATGAGTTAGTTTCCAGCAATCAAATAGTGACTCGAGTCAGAGCCGAACCTGAAGAAAAGGTCACTATTGGTGCCCTTGATTCATGGTCAGAATCAGTTCAAAAAGATGGTAGTGTCATAGAGACTCGTGTGGAAAAAAGATATGTCTTAAAGATATTAAAGTCATCGTAGAAGATAAAAATGCCAATTGGCACAACCAATTGGCATTTTTTACTACAGCATGGAAACCTAATACGTTTATTGTGTACAGGCATAACACTGAACAAGGCACACAGAGACTAATTAGCCATTGATACCTGAGTGACGAAGTAGCGCATCGATTCGGGGCTCGCGACCACGGAAACGCTTAAACAGCTCCATCGGCTCTTCACTTCCCCCCATCTCTAAGATGTTGTTCAAGAAGCTGCGGCCAGTTTCGCTATTAAATATGCCCTCCTCTTCGAAACGAGAAAAGGCATCCGCCGACAAGACTTCTGCCCACTTATAACTGTAATAACCGGCAGCGTATCCACCAGCAAAGATATGAGCAAAACTGTGTTGGAAACGGTTAAAGTCAGCCGCCTTGATCACAGCTACCTGACTCCGCACTTCATCCAGCTTTGCCTGGATATTTGCACCTTCTTCAGGGCTATATTCTAAGTGCATTCTGAAGTCGAACAGTGAAAACTCCAGCTGGCGTAACATTCCCATACCGGATTGAAAATTCTTCGCTGCCAGCATCTTATCGAGCATAACCTTCGGCAAGGGCTCACCGGTTTCAAAGTGACCAGAGATCTCTGCCAAGGCTTCCTCTTCGAAGCACCAGTTTTCCATAAATTGACTCGGCAGCTCGACGGCATCCCAAGGTACACCGTTAATCCCGGATACTCCGGCGACGTCGATTTTAGTCAGCATATGGTGGATGCCATGGCCAAACTCATGGAACAGGGTTGTCACCTCATCATGGGTAAAAAGTGCAGGCTTACCATCGACAGGCGCATTAAAGTTACAGGTAAGATATGCCACCGGATTTTGCATACCAGCGGTTGTCTGTCTGCGAACGCGACAATCATCCATCCAGGCACCGCCGCGCTTACCTTCGCGGGCGTACAGATCAAAATAGAAACTGCCTCTGTGTTCACCTTCGCTGTCTTCGATACTGAAGAAACGAACATCTTTATGCCAGGAGTCGAACTCTTTCTGCTCGGTGATCTTCAGACCAAACAGGCGATTAACGGTATAGAAAAGCCCTGATAGAACCTTATCTTCCGGAAAGTAGGGACGAAGCAATTCTTGAGAGATCTCATATCTGTGATGCTTTAACTTTTCGGCGTAGAAACTGAGATCCCAAGGTGATAGGTCTGTTGCACCAAACTCCTGCTCGGCAAATTCGGTTAACTCGGCGAGTTCAGTTTTTCCCTGCTCTTTTGAACGGGAAGCCAGTTCATTGAGAAACTCCAGCACCTGCTGCGGTGTCTGTGCCATCTTGGTCGCCAGAGATTTGTGGGCATAGCTATCAAACCCTAATAACTGTGCCAGCTCATGGCGTAATGCCACAATCTCATCCATCAATGGACCGTTATCATACTTGCCCGCAAATGGTCCTTGATCGGATGCCCGCGTCACAAACGCACGGTAGCACTCCTCTCTGAGGTTACGGTTTTCGCTATAGGTCATCACTGGCAGATAGGAAGGGAAGTCTAAGGTAAACAACCAACCCTCTTGCTCCTTAGCCGCCGCCATGGCTTTAGCCGCTGCAATAGCTGACTCCGGCAAACCTGCCAGCTCATCTTCATCGGTGATCAACTTAGTCCACGCCTGCGTCGCATCGAGAAGTTGATTTGAGAAGCCACTGGTCAACTCTGACATACGCTTGACTAGTTCGCCGTACCTCAGTTTGTCGGCATCATTGAGGCCGATACCTGAAAGCTCAAAGTCACGCAAGCTATGTTCGATAACCATTTTCTGCGCTTGAGTCAGCTGTTCAAACTCATCTGAAGCCTTTATCGACTTATAAGCTTGATAGAGTGGTTGATGTTGCCCAACGAAAGTACCGTACTCTGACAGCAGGGGTAAACAGGCGTCGTGGGCCTTACGCCACTCTTCACTACTTACCACTGAGTTCATATGAGAAATGGGAGACCAGATCTTACTTAGCTCATCGTCAACCTCTTCGAGGGGAGCAATTAAGTTATCCCATGTGAAAGGCATGGGTTGTGCTAGTACCTTCTCTATCTGACTACGGCAATGGGCAATACCCTGCTCTACGGCGGCTTGAATATGCTCTGGTTTGATCTTAGAAAAAAGGGGTAACACTGCGCTGGTAAGCAAAGGGTTGCTCATATTGATTCCTCAGCATAAAAATAATCTATGCTCTAGATAATGGTCTATAGATTAGATATGGGCTGATTGAGTAATATTCAAGAATGAATACCACTTCGCGTAGCATAAATTAATCACCTACCAAGCCATTGGGTCAAGAACATTGACTTAGCTCAAAGAAAAGCTTTACCAAATCTTTACATTTTCAGCCTTGATAAGTCGATCGCAAATAAAACACGTTCTCATTTACATTCGCAAGTCGAGTGCTATCATCTTTAAAAACAACACTATTTCGCCTAATTCTGAGCCATATATGAACAATACATTGAAGTTTTCTCTACTGACCAGCCTAATAATTGCATCGTCTTCAGCCTATGCCGACGCAAGTACGGCCATAGATGACTCGCATAGCAGAAATACCCTCCCACAGAACGAACAGCTAGAGACTAACTACCTGCTCGATCTGGGCTGGGACTCTAAATATGTTTCGGAAGGGCGAAATAATCTGGATAAAGGCGGCATTTTCTGGGGCACCGCAGCCGTGCAGCATAACAATTTAACTGTCTATGCCACCCTTGGCCGCGCCGATGCTCAGGACTATACCGAGTGGAACTTCGGCCTCGAATATGCCATACCACTATCGGATACATTAGAGGCAACGGTCGGTTATCAAAGACTCGAATTTTACGGTGATGAACGTGCCCATGATAATGAACTCTTCAGCTCCCTGACCTATAGTGGTATCGAGTGGCTGACACCATCTATCGCCTATACCTATGCGACAGAAGCGGGTGGTTATTTTGTTGAGGCCAGCCTGCACAGCAGCTGGGAGTTACTGGAAAACTTCACCGTGACCCCTTATGTCACTCAGGCATTCGATTTTCAATACGCAACCGAAGATCATGATGGACCTAACCATTTCCAGTTTGGTGTAGAAGCCGAATATTTAGTCAATGAACAGATCGTGTTATCCGGTCATATCAGCCACACCATAGCTCAGGAAGATATCAAAGCTGAAGCTAAGGCCGACGGCATTGAAGGCAGCTTAGATCAGACTTATGCCGGTGTTCATTTAACCTGGAACTTCTAAACGCTTAGCCAAAGTGCTAAGCCAATAGAAACAGAGCACTTTGTAAAAAGTAAGATCCTGGACTAAATTTACCTAAACCAAAGACAGGGATTGTTTTTGGGAGAACTGTTGTAAAACACACCTTCAAGAGGAACAGGGAATGTCACTCTTAACTCAATACCGTTACTTAATTAAACCAGCAACTGTCGCCAGCTTCACCATCATCACCTCAGTGATCATCGCTCCCTATAGCTGGGCAGACACCAAAGCTCCCCTCCCTTTAGGTGTTGTTTTAGATAGCGAAGGTAACCCCATATCTCTTCCCACTGATAAACGAAGTGCCTTGGAGTTTCGTTCACCCGAAATAACAAAACCCCATCACCCTGAATCTAATCTGACCCCAAAAAAGACGCGCAAGAAAAAAACTCGTACGAAAAAACTCAGCCGCAAACAACAACTCGCCAGCAGAGCACAGGTTGCTAACTATCCAAGTTGCCGCTGGCTAAACAGCAGAATGAACAAACTGGAAGAAAGCCTTACCTTTACCGGTAACAGTTCGGCTAATAGTTATCATGAAAAAGAGTTAGTAATCAGGAGTAAGGAGTGGAAATGCCTGAAATGTGGTGCCGAAGGTCCCGAGCAGAAAGATTATGACAAGTGCCAATACCGCCGCTAAGCACAGATATGAATTAGATTGAAATATAATAACCCCACTTCGGGGTTTTCTGTACTGAGACATTGTTTCCCCCTACAATGGCTGCTTGCCTTTCATAGCAACTTTTGAACATACTCTTTGGAGATAAAAAATGGCCCAACATTTTGACTATATCTGTCTTGGCGCAGGAAGTGGTGGTATTGCATCGGCGAACCGTGCAGCTATGCGTGGTGCTAAGGTACTGCTCATCGAAGCTAAGGCACTCGGTGGCACTTGTGTCAATGTTGGCTGTGTACCTAAAAAGGTTATGTGGTACGGCGCTCAGGTTGCCGAAGCCTTACATTTATACGCTAAAGATTATGGCTTCGATGTTACGGTTAACAAGTTTGACTGGAATACTCTGGTCGCGAGTCGCGAAGCCTATATTGAGAGGATCCATGGTTCATACGACCGTGGTCTTGAAAACAATAAAGTCACCTTAGTGCGTGGTTATGGCCGTTTCGTTAACGAGCGCACCATAGAGGTCGACGGACAAGAGTACACCGCCGATCACATCCTGATCGCCACCGGTGGCTCACCAAGCATTCCTAATATCCCCGGTGCCGAGCATGGCATCGATTCCGATGGCTTCTTCGAGTTGCGCGCACAACCTAAACGTGTGGCAGTTATCGGTGCGGGCTATATTGCCGTCGAACTCGCCGGTGTTCTGCACTCTCTGGGCAGTGAGACTCATCTGTTTGTTCGTAAACATGCCCCGCTGCGTAGTTTCGATCCTATGCTCAGCGAAGCACTGATGGAGTCGATGGCTACCGATGGTCCAACCTTGCATACCAACAGCACTCCGGAATCTGTCACCAAAAATAGCGATGGTAGCCTTACCCTTAAGCTTGAAAATGGTGAGAGCTTCGAAGTCGATACCCTTATCTGGGCGATAGGACGCAAACCGTCTACAGGTAATATCGGCCTGGAACACACCCAAGTTAAGTTAAATGACAGAGGTTACGTGGTCGTCGATGAACAGCAAAACACCACGAACCCTGGCATCTATTGTGTGGGTGATATTATCGAAGGTGGCGTAGAGCTTACCCCTGTTGCCGTTAAGGCGGGCCGCCTGCTCTCCGAGCGTCTCTTTAACGGCATGACAGATGCGAAAATGGATTACAGTCTTATTCCTACCGTGGTCTTCAGCCATCCGGCCATCGGCACTATGGGGCTTTCTGAGCCGGAAGCTATTGCACAATATGGTGCAGAACAAGTTAAGTGCTACAGCTCGGGCTTCACCTCTATGTACACCGCGGTCACGGCACATCGTCAGGCATGTAAGATGAAACTAGTCTGTGCAGGCCCCGATGAGACCGTGGTGGGTATACACGGCATAGGTTTTGGCATGGATGAGATCCTTCAGGGCTTCGGTGTCGCAATGAAGATGGGCGCCACCAAGAAACAATTCGATGCCGTTGTCGCTATCCACCCGACGGGCGCCGAAGAGTTTGTGACTATGAGATAATGCTTCTCTCCTCTAAGCCTGATAGGTGTTCAGGCTTAGAGGGCTGAGTATTGAGTGACTCTACTGTTCAAAAGAGTAAGTTTTTTTTAACCTAAAGCTAAAATTAATTGAATTTATTGAAAACATGGGTCTGGCTATAATCACCGGCTAACTCATTAGCAATAATTTTCGATGAAACCCGGCACAATATCCCTTCAGACTCTAAAGCGTCACTTTCCTTTTTTCTTCATTGCTGCCCTGTGTCTGTTCCCCATCATCTCATCACCCATAGCTTTGGTATTGGGTTTCACTTTAGCCAGCCTAGGGCTGATCCCCAATGAGGTCGATCTGGGCAAGATCACTAAGCGTCTCCTCTCTTATTCTATTATCGGCCTCGGATTCGGTATTCAGCTGCAAACCGCCATATCGGCGAGTCTGCAAAACCTGCCCCTGATCTTAGGCTCTATCATCTTCACCCTGCTTTTGGGTTTTATACTGACAAAGGCACTCAGATTCGACACCAAAACCGGACACCTTATCTCTGCGGGTACGGCTATCTGCGGGGGGAGTGCTATCGCCGCCGTCGCACCGGCAATCAACGCCAAGAGTGAGCAGTCGGCTATCGCACTCGCGACCGTATTTATTTTAAACTCGGTGGCACTCTTCCTGTTTCCGGCCCTGGGTCATCTCTTTTCAATGAGCCAGTATGACTTTGGCGTTTGGAGCGCTATCGCGATTCATGACACCTCTTCGGTGGTGGGCGCTGCTTCGGCCTACGGTGAAGAGGCATTGACTACGGCAACAACGATTAAATTGGCTCGGGCATTATGGATCATTCCGATAGCCCTGCTCAGTGCCATGGCATTTGGTGGTGACAAGAAACGGATCACCATCCCTTATTTCATCGGTTTCTATTGCCTTGCTATCGCCATCGCCCACTGGTTCCCTCAGGGACAGGCTGTCTATGAAGTACTATTTGAAGTGTCAAAACGGGTTCTGGTACTCTGCCTGTTCCTAATAGGTGCGGGGATCACGGTAAGGAAAATGCGGGCGGCAGGCCCTAAGCCTCTGCTTTTAGGGGTTCTTTTATGGTTATCGATCGGAGCGAGTTCCTTACTCTACATTCTCTATCTCTAAAGCTATTAGAGCTGGACTCCCTCCTCTCAAGTCATGCTGAATCGGTTTCAGCATGTCTGAAATGAAACCCAAAACTTACCGTTCATAACGCTTAAGCTCCAACCGTTTTGCTTATCAAAGAGGGGGATTACTGCTTCACCGGCTCAGATTTAATTCCCAGAACAATCCAGAGCAGGCAACCAAAGGCAGCAAGATCGATAAGCGCGCGGGTCAGTCCGCTGGTGAGTAGCGAGGCGGCAACAAAAACGGTACAACATAAGATAATTAACCACTGCTTCATTTTGCCTCCTCAATATAGTCAGAGATAAATTCAAAGAAGTGGTCATTATTTATCGAATAGAGAAGGGATCCAAAATATTCGTTTTTAATAACAAATAGCTAGATCAACTAAGAGACGGCGTAGGGGTCATTTTTCGCATCACTGTTCCAATGATACTCGGTAAGCCTCTCGATTCTTCTGGCTTCAACTTCCCCCCTTAGATGGCTGACATAAAAGAGTGCAGCATCAGTCCCGGCCGATACACCGGATGATGTCAGGTACTTACCATCGTCAACCCAACGAGCGCTCGGTTGCCAATTAACTTGCCCGGCTAATCCTGTCACCCACTGATAAGCCATCTTATTGGTTGTGGCATTAATGCCATCTAAAATACCAGCCTTTGCCAACAGGGCTGATCCCGTGCAGATAGAAAAGACCTTACCCGATACGCTGACCTGTTTTCTTAACCAAGCCATCAGCTCCTCATCTTCAACCAGTTTACGCGTGCCTAAGCCTCCGGGAACGATAAAAAGATCACAGGGAGTAACGTTATCGGTTGAGAGATCGGTCACCACTTTTGGCCCTTGATAACTCCTGATAATACTCTTAGCTCCAACCAATTTAATTTGAACATTTTTCATATGCCCTAACATCTCAACCGGGCCATGTAGATCCAGAGTTTCATAGTCATCGAAGACTAAAGCTATAATTTGTAGCGGTTTATCTTCAGTTGCTGCAAAAAGTTGCGGAGACACCATAGCGGTAGCTACGGCCAGAGTACCCGCAGCTAAAAAATCACGACGTTTCATCACTTACTCATATTAGTTGTACAGATATGATTTATTAGTCCTTTTGATTTCGAGAAAATTCATTCTGTTTACTGCAAACGAATAGAAGTGTGAACTAAGAAGATATCCCCAATAAAACGGGATGCAGATAGAAAAACATCGCTCTGAACTTGACTAGTATCATCTCCGTAAAAAGCAGGATATAAGAGCCAAGCTGCAGTCCAATCGGCATCTAATTTCATCATGTATGCAGGAGTGAAAGAGGAGACGACAGAGGTCAGTACACACGCCGACGCCGCGTGACAAGATAGGTACTCAAGATAGAGAAGAGACAATAGGCTGTAAAATAGTAGAAGCCGACCTCAAAGTTCGAGCTGGTTCTCAATAACTCCCCCATACCAGCCGATGCATTTCCAGCCATAAAACTGACCATAAGCGCCACAACAAAAACATCGACCATCGACCACTTGCTGATTAAGGCGATAAAACGATTCAAACGCGCCTGAACGTTTTCCGGAACAGAAAATTGCAGCAACAACATCAAACTTAATTTCAGCGCAGGAATAACAATACTAAACAGCATCACCAGGGCAGAAACCGGAGCATTACCTGATTGATAGAGCTCTTCTATTGTCCCCCAAATACTCCGTGTCTTCTGAAAAACTTCGACTTCGCCTTCGATCTCATTGAGCCCCAACATGCCCGTTATCATCGAAATCATGCCTCTGGCACTACCACTGCCAGCAGAGTCATCACTGAAGCTGTTTGCCAGATGGTCCACACCAGCCAAGGTCAATTCAGATTTGTCTATTGTTCCGCTGATACTCAAGATAGGCTGAGTTACGCCCGGGACTAACAAAACTAATGAGATAAAAATAACAATAACGGGGAATACTCTATGCACGGGAAACTTGCTCATCGGTATCAACAAAAACGCTATTATACCAAGCCTAATACCGATTGGTATAACCATGATTGGCTCATTCGATTAACCGAAAGGTGCCGTTTTAACAGTTTCTACCTGAGCGGGAAGACAGCTTAGTTGATCAATAGAAGGGGGATGGGTCGACATCCAGGCTACTGGGTGAAACACCGCGCTCAATATGCAGATCCGATTTAAGCAGATCGACCATGGCGACTTCCGTATAGCGTTTATGCCTTATAGAGTAGAAACATTTGAGTATCGGATGTAGGGCGTCTCGGTTACTCGCTTGCCAAACGATACCGATGCGGCCATCCGATAGCTCGACTAAGGAGCCCACTGGATATACGCCAACACAACGAATAAAATCATATACCAAAGCTTGATCCAGATGAAATGGCGTCAAACTCAGGAGTACTTTGAAGGCCGCAGCCGGACTCATCGCCTCTTTGTAACAGCGAGTGGCGGTAAGAGCATCAAAAATATCGACAATACAACTCATGCGCCCATGAAGCGGCAACTCATCGCCTTTCAACCCTTTCGGATAACCGTTACCGTCAAGCTTCTCATGATGCATCAGACAAACATCTTTACTGATGTTAGAAAGGCCTTTTGTCTCTTTCATGATATCTATGGCAAAAACCTGATGCAGCTTGATATGCTCAAACTCTTCGGGTGTGAGCCTTCCCGGCTTATGCAGCACCTTATTATCGATTTTAATTTTGCCAATATCATGTAGCATGCCGCCAATAGCCATCTGTCTTAGCGTATCTTTCTCTAACTTGAGGTATTTCCCGAAGGTAACCAGCAGAAAAGCAACATTAATTGAGTGTTCAAGAAGATAGGCATCCTTCGTTCTCAATGCAGATACACATTTCATGGCGTCCGCATCGAGCAAGGCTGACTCAATCATATTGTCTGCAAGAGCGCCAAAAGGGGCAACCTCTATCGCCTTGCCTTCAAACGTTTCAGATAGGACTTTTTTAACGAGATCTTTTGCCTCGACAATCAACTTCTTGGCTTGTTTTTGCGATTGTTCCCGGGATTGTTGGGACTTCTGAACGACAGGTTTAGGTGATACTGCACGCTTTAATCCACAATGTTCAGCCGATCGCTCAGCATCGACCCAAACATGCTTAATGCCATTCTTAGCCAATTTGGTAATCGCATCACGATGACGGATCTGCCCGGCGTTGGAAATTTTTACCAAGCCTTTTCTATCAATTGCCGTAACAAACATGCCAACTGTCAATTTAGACACTGGAAATTTAACAAGTGCTTTAGATTCCACCGAATCCGCCATGAATCCAAGCCCCCCCAGGATGACTTACAGCAAATGAACATATCTGTTGAAATATGTTAGTACGTCTTATCTTTACCACTATTTTTTGCTTTAAAACAAGGACGTTGTGGGAGGTATTCTAAGCCTTGAAAAACTAAATGACCACAGCAAAGATGTGCATCTCAATCTCAATCTATCTAAATATTGACCAAGAGCACATGTGAATTTAAGTTAATGCTTATTTATCAGAGAGTAAAAAAACTTCTGTTTGTAACAAATGTTTACTTAAATTGAATACATTCGACGCCATCGATGAGCCAACGTCGATTCATGCAGTTGTAACAAGAGACAAGCGTGTCATCGATCTGTTCATCCTCATCGTCGGGACTAAACTGCTTACACGCCTGCGCCGCTTGTCTGGATGCTTCACTATTTTCAGTGCCAAACTTGAAACGAAAGACTTTACCGTCAAACTGATACCAAGGCTTCAACTGTATCATTACAATTAATACTCCTTTAACTGTCGCTTTAATGCGTTACACCAGCGATCCTCATTCCAATAAACCAAGAGCGCAAACTGATGTTGGCAATACACGGCTTTAACCTTATTGCTTAGGTGTAGAACCTCAGTACTCTTTAATTGCTGACCACTTAAATCGACGACAATATCCAACCCGCTGCGTGTTAATACCTCTTCCACGCTGAGCTCAACCCCCTCCTCACAACGCTCTTGGCCCAGATCGATCTGCCCCTTAACTCGGCCATCCTGACCATAAAGTCTTAATCCGATACCGGCTAGCGCACCAATCACCCCCTGCCCGGTACCGCCATGCTCACTCAAACTGACACCCAGCTGTAAAGCCAAGTCATAAGCATCCTTCTTCGTCTTAACTTGCTCCTTTGCCTCTAGACCAAAACGAATAAGAGCCTCTTTGTCGAACTGTGAATCACATGCCAAGATGGCTAAGCCGGGATCGGAAGCGGCGGCGCTCTGCTCCAACAGATGCGCGACCGCCAGTTGCTTGATCACTTCTAGAGTCTTATTCGTCTCTAAATAAAAACACATGGCGCTATTATGTGAGGTGTATGGAATATCCGGATGTACATAGAGCTGATGGCGAGTAATAAAGGAGCGGTGTGCACCATCGGACAGTATCTCGGCAATCTCTTGCGCTATCTCTCCCGTACCTTTAGTCCCGATATCATCGGTATCATCGATACAGATCAACCATGATTTAAACTGTTCATTATTCATTCTATTTTACATTCTCTTTATATAGTAAATCATGTGACTTTAACCGCTCTAGCACTGGGGGAACCATTAAGGCTGCAAGCACAGTAAACATACCGCCCTTTAACATACTCAGCGCAAACTGAACCAAGGCGACCTGCATTGTCATCCCCACCAACAAGTCCTCTATCCAGCCCTTCGTGGCCCATGCGAAACAACCTATCAGCCCCACCAGCACACAGCGCCACCTTAAGGTCAACAGTCCAGCAAACACCAGCAAACTCAGGTCCATCGCAATAGCCGGCAATGCAAACTTTATAAGAATTAATGGCCCCCCTTTTCCCACACTTAAGATCATGGCCACCAGCCCGGATAACACTCCGCATGCGGAGATACAGCCAACACGTCCCACCACGCCATAACAGGTGAGATAGAAAAACGTCATCAGAAACATCGAATGACCCGAAATGCCCAACTTGAGGCGCATCATACTTTTTAACGCCACCAACAAGGTGGCACAAAAGCCGATAAAGAGCGCATCTTGCAAACTGAAGTTAAAATTCTTACTCATAACACCTTCTTCATATAGTTTTGCTATTTAACTGCTGAGTTGAATAAACCAGCTCCCCGAAATATTGAGTTACCTCCAATGAGTGGGTTTCTTGCTCTTGCCAAAATGTCGTAATTGAGCCGCGATAGCGATCTGTCTTGAAAGTTTAAGCAGCTGAATGAGTAGTGGAAAAATCACACAATTTATTAATTCAGACCAATTCCTCGGATCTCTTAGGGCTTTAGGACTTATTCGGGCACCACGCAGACACTGAACCTGATAAATCTCACGCAGTTCGGTCGTCATAAATGGCAATAAACTTATCGATGCGGCAATAACGAATGCCCACTTCACCGGTAACACCAAAGTTAATACTTCACCTATGCGTTCCGGGGCACACGTAATGGATAACCACCATCCGGGAATAAAAGCCAATAAAATCCTCAGTACCGCTACCGCCCCCTGAGCCAGCTGACTCTGACCATGAATAAGAAGATATAGGCTCATGGTGATAATGAGCTGCACAAGAAAGATCCGTACAATGACACCCAGACTTCCCCGACGATAGATGCCATGAATAACCAAGCAAATTTCACACGCTATCAAGCCCGGGATATACCTGTCCGGAAGAAAAAAAGCGCCACTCGACAATAACAAGACAAGTATTAAAGAGGCCGCGGTAACATAACTGTTTTTCTGAATATCAGCCCTTTCAAGCAGATGATTAAAGCCATCGGCACTTCGGTATTCTGCGGCCTTATGCCTGCCTTTAACCCGCACTCACGCTCTCCAGACCAGCCAAAGACAGGTCATACAGTAGACCATCGGATAACTGCCATGACCTCGTCACCGGCATATGATTCATCTGTCTGTGGCTGCTAAATAAGATGGCCGTCCCTTGCTGACTCAAGCTGACCAACACCTGCCACACTCTGCAGTAAAATGCCTGATCTAAGCCGGCCAGTGGATCATCAAGCAGTAGTACTTTCGGTTTTAACGAGGCAAGAGATGCCAGAGCAACCAGATGCTGCTGCCCGTAAGATAAGGTATGAGGAGAGTGAGCACGAAGATCCTCCAAGCCCATTTCATCCAATAGCCTGTCGGCATTCTCCAGCGGTAAGCCGAAACGTTTAAGGCTAAATTGCATCTCTTCCAGCACGGTATTTTCAAAAAGCTGACGATTTGGGCGTTGGAGTAACAAGCCCAGCTCACCACCGAAAACCCCAAGCTTAGGTTGCTTACCTAACACCGCCAGAGGTAAGGAGCGGACGTTAGACTGTATGCCTGCGATACTCTTCAATAAACTACTCTTACCAGCACCATTATCGCCAACCAAAGCGACGATCTCACCTTCAAACAACTCAAGATGGTCATGGCACACAAATAGTGGGCTTTGGTCTTCAAAACAAAATTCAAAAGGTTCGAAAGCCAGCACACTTTCCCCGACAGGAACGTATCCGGGTCTGGTAAATGAAATAGGCGCTGACTGGAAACACCCAGGCATCATTTTTCCATCGTTTAACTGCCAAAAATGATCCACAAGATCACTGAAAGCCGCAGGATTGTGTTCGACCAAAATGATGGCAACGTTATCGGACTTAAGTTGCCTCAAGACTGACATGAGTTCATCGACCCCCATATCATCGAGTTGAGCCCAAGGTTCATCCAGCAGCAGCATATCTGGTTCATATACCAATTGAGCCGCGATCATCAAACGATATTTCTGTCCGAGTGACAGCTGTTCAATGGGCATATCTAAACTGACGTATAATCCCACTCTTCTTAATGCCGCTTGCACCTTACCGACCATAAGATCATAGGGGACAGCCAGATTTTCTAACGCAAAGGCGACTTCCGCACCGACACTCTGCCGGATGAACTGTACATTGGGATCCTGCATCACCAGTCCAAGTACAGCACCCTCGGCAATATTAAGCGCCCCCTCGAAAGGCCTGGAAAGGCAGCCCATCATCAGGTTAAGAAGACTCGATTTTCCTGAACCGGTAGGCCCGCTGATGCAGTGACACTCGCCTTTGCGAATAGACAGACTCGCCTCATTCAACACCAGAGGTGAGCCACAGTGGTAACGGAAACTAACTCTATCCAATTCCAGTAAATTCATATCTTCATCTATTAAATCAATTAGTCATCATGAATATTAAACCTGAGCCCATTGAAACCTAGGCTTCAATGGGCTCAGAGAACACAGGACTACAGCTGCCAGCTAATACCGACAAAGACTTGTCGTCCAGCCTGAGGAATCGCATCGCTTTGGTAATAGTTTTCATCTAACAGGTTTGTCGCCCTGATATAGAGCTCAAGCTTGTCATCCAGTACCGGTTGAACTAAATTCAAATCCAGCAAGGTGTAGTCTTCTAATGACTGCTCTGTCCAAACTTTATTACCATTAACCTTCTCTTGCTCGTAGTACACCTGTCCCATGATCCGCTCAAGATTCATGCTGATCCGCGTCGCAAAAGGAAGTTCATATTCGGCCTGAAAACGTAACTGATGTCTTGGGCGATACTCTAAGGTTCCCATACCATCGAAAGCATCTTTGTCTTCAGTATCCAAAAAGCTATAGATGAATGTTAATGACAGATCGTCAATGGATTGATTATTAAGAGACAGATCGACCCCTTTGAACTGATAGCGCCCCATATTCTGATAGACACCAGACATATCCTTGGCAATATAGTTCTCGGCATCGGTGTAGTAACCCGCAACTGAGAGCGCGGTTGATGCTCCCAACTCTTGATCAACGCCGAGTTCAAAATGTTTCGAGGTTTCTGCGACTAAATCGGCATTTCCTGAAGACTGTGAGTACAGGTTCTTCATCGAAGGGAAGCGAACTTTTCTTGCTATTCCTGCATTGAAACGTGTCTGTTCAAATGCTTGCCAGAATCCGGACAGCTGCCCGGAGTAATCATTCTCAGACTCTTTGACACGGTCTTGATCATGAAAAGCACCACCTAGAGTGAAGCCATAATCGCCATCATCCTGATATTGATACTCAGCGGCTAAAGTATAAAGCCATGCCGAGTCATCGAAGTTACTGCTTCCGCCGCCGTTTCCGTCGCCGCCGTTTCCACCGATATAGCCATCAAATGACCGACTCTGCTTCTGACTCGACTTGTCACCTGTCGACGGCTTAGATGTTGTGGATTCCCAACTCTGATTTTCAGCGATAACAGAGCTTGTCAGCAGACCAGCATCACCAAAATTGGTAATAAACTGCAGATTTCCCCCCTGCACCTTTGAGCGTCCATCTTGGCTTTGTTTCACCTTGGTATAGCTGGCATCGGTGTATTGAGTCTCCAGCACATCACTCTGATTGTGATACCCAAAGCCTCTAAGGGTAAACATTTCACTGAATTTATGTGCCATGCCCAGCTGGAAGGTTTGTGCATCATAATCATCGGCCCGCTCAAATTTAATGGTTCCGCTTCCACTACCATCTCGAGAAGGTTTACCCCATTGACCGGAGCGAAGGCTCATGTTGGCAGTTATTTGGGTACTTTCTGATAACCAATAGCTCCCCTGAGCATAGATATTATCGATCTCTTTATCTGAATTAGCCCTAACATCATCAAGCTGAACATTATTATGTGGATAATCACCTGACAGTGGGAAACCATCCGTTTGTTGATGACTGACACTGACTAATCCTTGCCAATTATCACCAGAGCCCGCTGCACTGATGTCGCCATTAAAGGTATCTTCGCCGGATGCCTCTAGCTTCCCCGATAAACTGGACGCATCTTCTCCATTTTTGGTGATGATATTTATCACACCACCGGCTCCGCCAGGACCATAAAGTACTGAAGTAGGCCCTACTGAAACTTCGACTGAAGCGATTTGACTGGTTGGGATCACACTAGGATCAAACTGACCATCTTCGGCACCATTTGCCGGCACACCGTTAATTAGCAGGGTGACATGTCGTGTCTTAAAACCGCGAATATCTACCCTTGGTGTCCCCTGACCGCCAGTTCGCACATAGACGCCAGGCACATTTCTAAGCACTTGATCTAAGCTTTGAGCTCCCAGCGCCTTGATCTCATCCTCATCGATACTCCAATGAGTCGTAGACGCTTGTGTTGCCGTAGGCCCCTCGCCATGAACAACGATAACTTCGTTTACATTGAGGATAGGGTCTCTATCTATGTCGTCTGCAAATGCTGACCCACTACTACCTATCGCCAGCGCGATTGCCGACATTTTTATTATTTTTTGTTGTACTTTCATACTTCACGTATCCTGACCTAAGCTTATTCGTCGCTATTGTCAGCATCCGCATATCTCGCCTCAAGAAATAAAAAGTCAAAAACAAACCAAGATCGACAAATTCAAACAATGGCTATAGATAGGGCTAACCGTAAGAGACAAATTGTCCACTTCAAGCAGCCAAAAGGACAAAATTACTCAAGGCTATAGACATCAACTTGATGATAAGATAGGTGAAATAAAAAATTGAATTGCTGTATTCATGGTCAAGTTCACAGCTTCAATGGCAACGACTTGACAGTTTTTAGCTTGAGCATTACTTTGTGGTAAAGATTCTTATTACCAATTATATATAGGAACTAGATAGCGTCGGAATCAAAGGATCTCTGCGGTAGTTTCCACTGTTCTATTTTCACTGATATTTGTTTGGAGTTTCAATTGACTGCTTTCCTGCTGTCACAGGCTATCTCATCCCTTACTGACAAACTAAAACAACTGAAATTTCAGTCACACAGTGATCCTATCTTTCAAGTTTCTGTTCCTATTTCGCCTATGCCTGCGATAGCATGGCTTGCCGCACAATCGATATACCCAAGAATTTACTGGAAAGGCAGAGATACCGAAGAGGAAGTCGCAGCCATCGGCAGCTGCAAAGATTTCGCCTATGAAGAAGCTGTAGATGACAACCTACTCTCCTTGGCATATCAGAAACAACGAGCCCTCTCAAATAATCAGGATATTCGCTATTATGGCGGTGTCGCTTTCGACAGAACCACTGAGTGTTGGCCCGAATTTGGCCGTGCCCATTTTGTTCTTCCAAGAATAGAGTTAAGACGCAGTGGTGAAGAGTATAAATTACTGATCAATCTTAATTGCGAGTCTGGAGACCCGGAAACTGAGCGAGTCAAAGCGATAGAAACATTGGCAAAACTTGTTTCTCCGAGACCACTTCCCCCGCCGAATAAAATTAATTTATTAAGCAGAAGTGATAGGCCAGACCGTTATCATTGGACCGAATTGGTAAAAAAAGTCACTCACGAAAAGTTTATACAAGATACCCCAAAGGTTGTTCTGTCACGTCTGACCCAACTAGAGGTCGACGAAGAGGTCGATCCCTGGATGCTACTCGCTTGTTGGCAAGGGCGTAACCAGAACAGCTTTCAATTTGGATTTCAGTTTAGTCCCGAACGTACTTTTATCTCATGCACGCCCGAGCGCCTGTATCGACGTAGACAGAGAGAACTGTTTACCGAAGCACTAGCTGGAACAACGACACGTGGGCTAAACCAGGAAGAAGACAAAGCTCTTGCTCAACAGTTATTAGAAGATAGTAAAAATAGTCATGAAAATCAGCTTGTAAAAGAACATATCGTTGATGCGCTAACTCCTTTGAGTAACTATGTTGGCGCCGAGGAAACCCCTCGAGTATTTAAACTCAGCCATATTCAACATCTACACCGTTCAATTCGAGCTGAATTAAAGCCTGGTATCGATGATTTTCAGTTATTACAGGCACTCCATCCGACACCTGCCGTGGGCGGTTTACCGAAAGAACCGGCAATGAACTTTATCCGCCAGCGTGAAGGCTACGCAAGAGGCTGGTATGCCGGCGCATGTGGATATTTTAATAAATATGAGAGTGAGTTTGCCGTGGCTATCCGCAGTGCACTCATAGAACCTGGACGGATCAACTTATTCGCCGGAGCCGGTATTGTTTCAGGCTCAGAGCCGGAAGCCGAGTGGGTTGAATTAGAGAATAAGCTAACAACGATACTTTCCATTCTAACTGAACTTTAGTTCAGGGTTAAGAGTTACTGAACTCTAAGCTATTAAATTCAAGTTCAGGGTTAAGAGTTACTACTCTCTGCTCGAGTGTAGCCTTTGAGCATCGGGACCCACATAGTGACGAAAAAGCTCATCGAGCTCACCGCTGTCGATAAGCTTTTTCAATTCCACATCGAAGTGCCGCTTTAGCTCTGCGCCTCGGTCGTTATCAGCAAACACAAAATAGATCTCTGTTCTGAATACATTTTCCACTATCACGAACTGCCTTGGCTGATTCAACTTAGGCACCATGGTTAGTATCACAGGCTTATAATCGAGTACCGCATCCACCTGGCCTCGATTCACCCTATTGAGCATTTCAAGCAGATTACTGCTCTCCTCGTAATACATAGGCACCGAGATAAATTCATCGTAACGATAGGCCAACAATGCCTGCACCTTCTTATGGCTCAAACTCTCAACTCCTTGCCATATGACGGACATCTCTGGAGTTATGGCCGCATCCACGCTATCGACCTCAACCGGCTTGCCACTGTACAAGGCCTTAGCTGTGTCTCCACTATAGAAACCTAAAGCCATATCAACCCGTTCATGATCGACTAAATACCTTACCCGGGAAAAGGGCACTATATCTATCTGAAGTTGCCACTCCTTCTCAGGGAAGACTCGTTTCAGGATATCAAAATAGTAGCCGGTTCCATCTCTGTTGGTATAGCCTAACCAGCTATCGGTGGCTACAGTCACCTGCATCGGTTTCTCTGCAAGCTGAGAGGAACTAGCCAGGAGGTGACCAGACAGGAGGAGTGAACATATCAGTACACTTAAAAGCGTTAATATCTTCATAGAGAAGCTCATTCTCTGTTTAGTGAAAAGTGACAAAAATCGAGGCCAATAAAACTGCGAGTGCCGAGTAGAAGTTTATACCTATTTACGTTTTTTTGAACAAAAACGCCTCGTGACTCTTGCTCAGATTTAAAACCTCTCTATAATGTGCCGCCCCTACAGGGGCTAGAATAGGCATAGCTAACCCACGACCCGCTTACTAATAATGCTCGTGTCTTAGTATTTAATGCCAAATACCACTTTTCTTAACGGGTTCCCTCACCCCGTGACCGTGAAAACGGATAATCAATTAAAAAGGCTACAAGATGTTGACGTTAACAAATGCGCAGATCCGCCGTGCACTACTGGTGCTTGTCGGCTTCCACATACTGATAATATGTGCCAGTAACTACCTAGTTCAATTACCTTTTAAGATATTTGACTTTCATACTACCTGGGGAGCATTCAGCTTTCCATTCGTCTACCTTGCTACCGATCTCACCGTCAGAATTTTCGGTCAGAGTGCGGCCAGGCGTATCATTTTAAAGGCGATGATCCCAGCCCTTCTTATCTCCTATTTAATGGGTGTTATCTTCCATCAGGGAAGCTTTCAGGGCTTCACTGCACTATCTGAATTCAATAGCTTTGTTTTCCGTATCGCCTTCGCCAGCTTCGCCGCCTACCTCATCGGTCAATTGATGGATATCACGGTATTCGCCAAATTAAGAAATACTCAATCTTGGTGGGTAGCGCCTGCGGCATCGACACTTATCGGCAACCTGGTGGATACCTTAGTGTTCTTCTCACTGGCTTTTTATGCCTCCAGCGATAGCTTTATGGCCGCACATTGGCCAGAAATAGCCAGTGTCGACTATGGCTTTAAACTTATCGTAAGCTTAGGGCTGTTTCTACCGGCCTATGGGGTTTTGTTAAAGGTGTTGGAACAGAGAATCGTAAAATCACCAACTCAACAAGAACTGGCCCCTAACTAATCCCCTGCCGCCAATACACTGGCCAGACCAGTTGCCTTGTACTAATACCAATCGGTATAATATCGCCAGCTTATAATATAGGCAGCAGTTCATCTGCTGCCTTTTTTACAGAGAGATTGGCTTCCCATGTACAATGTAGAGATAGAAACAACGACTGAGCTTACCCCGGATCTGCTGAACTGTTTACTCGATATACATCAACAGATCCCAGAGTTTGATAAGCCATACCCTGAATCTGAGTATCAATTACGGCTTAATCACAAACCAGTACTGATCATGTTTATCAAAGTAGAAGGCGAGCTCGCAGGCTTTAAATTAGGCTACGAACTCAATGATTCTACGTTTTATAGCTGGCTTGGAGGTGTCATTCCTGAGTATAGAAATTTAGGTTTAGCCCAACACATGCTACAGGCTCAGGAGGCTTGGGCTAGAGAGTGTGGATATCAATATATAGAAGTTAAAACCCTTAACCGATTTTCATCTATGTTAGCCATGCTAACTGCCAGTCGATACAAGATAATCAACGTAGCACAAACACTTGATAATATTGAATATAATAAGATAAGCCTGCAGAAATCACTCACAAAGGCAATGTAAACTGCAATTTAATGCAAAAAATCACTTGCACACCTTAATGATAATGATTACTATTTGCATGCGTTCCAAGGAACTCACTCTATTAAGACTTAAACACTTCATCTCTGTTTGATTCGCTCTCTGGCTTTAAGAGACAAATAGTATGAGTTTGCAAAGCACGACATTGCTCACACACTTTTTAGCCGGGATTATTTCCCGGCATTTTTTTATCCATTTTTCACCAATACCAATCGGTAGAAGGAGGCGACCAACTCACTCAATGACCGTTAAAGTGCAGTCCCTCATAAGGTGTATCTACCTGCTCTTCCTTGGCCTTATGATATAAACCGATGGTAAATAATGTCCCCTTACCCACCGTAGAGCTGACCTCTATGGTGCCACCGATACGCTTAATAATTCCGTAACTCAAAGATAGCCCCAAACCCGTACCGTCTGCTCTGGTGGTATAAAATGGATCGAAGATACGACTCAATTGCTCTTGTGGGATCCCTTTACCTTCATCTTCAATTTCAATTTTAACCCCAACAGGGTCACCTCTTTGCACCCAGTCATAGGTTCGGATCCAGATCCTTCCCTCTTCATCCATTGCATGGGCTGCATTAACCACGAGATTAATCAGCACTTGTAATAACTGAGGGCGATTTACCTCTATCGGGTAACTGGCGTTCAACTCCTGATTCAATATCACCTTTTGCTCTTGAATCGAGTGACGCACCAGTACCAACATCTCTTCGATAATCGGAGTGAGTTGGTGCATCTCTAGTGGCGCATTGAACTCGCCGGGGCGACTATACTGTAACAGGCTACGGATAATGGTACTGATCCGCCCCACCTGTTGGATAACGAGATCGATCTCCTCCTCGACATCTTCAGCTTTATCGCCTAACTCATACTTCATCAACTCCATATTGCCTAAGATCACCGCGGTCGGATTATTAATTTCATGGGCAATACCAGCAGTCAGCTCGCCCAGTGCGGTAAGCTTCTCGTTGGTGACCAGTTGTTGTCTGGTTTCATTAAGCAGAGCCACGTTGTTTTGAAGCTCCTCGGTTTTCTCCTGCAGGCTTCGTGTCCGCTCTTCAACTTTCACCTCCAGCTGCTCGGCAGCAGCCTGGATCTGTGAATTTCGACGCTGTAGCAGATCCAGCATACGATCAAATTGCTCGGCTAAGTTTGATAATTCATTATCCCGCTCAAGCCCCAAAGATCCGATTCGCAAGTTACGACCTGATTGCACCGCTTTCACCACATGATGAATACGTTCAATCGGCTGGAGCAAGCTATAAGCACCACGATAGACAAGCAGCCCCGAGACCAGTAAAACCAACATCAAAATAGTACCTAGCTCGATAATATTCAGTAGATAATTATGAATAAATGGCGATTCTGAGAAGCCGGTATAAATCATCCCTATTCGCTTCCCCTGAACATCCTCGAGTGGTGCATACGCAGAGATAAACCAGTCATTAAACACGAAAGCACGATCGACCCAGAGAAGCCCCTGTGAAAAGACTTTTTGCTTAACCTCTTCAGATACTAAGCTGCCTAATGCACGCCCCTCGACCTCCCCCCCTTGTGGAAAAAAGTGTAAGGGTACATTGGTACTAATCCGGGTATTGTCTAAGAAGATAGTCACTGTACCGATAGAACGTTCCGGCAGTGTCCCCTTGTCGTAAACCAGGTCTCTGATGTGATCGACGATGCGAATATCCCGATTAAACAAGATCCCGCCATCTAAGTACCAGGCGATATTGCCCTCGGCATCGGGAACGGGCAACAGGCTGCGGCTGAGCAAGCCGCGGTCTTCGACTGTCTTAGTCGGTTTTTGCGATCTGGGGGTTTCCACCAGCGGAATACTTGCAGTCTTCACCATCTCAGGATCGATCAATGCCAGACGCTTAGGCTCCAGCACCATCAGACCTGAATATGCAGCATCACCTTTTACCTTCTGAAGCATAACCCGAAGGTCTGGATCGGCAGCGGCCTCTGACACGCTAACCAGTCGCAAGAAATCTAAATTTAGCAGCTGTTTTTTTGAATCGAGCAAATGATCGATCTGCTTTCGATAGCTATTTCTATTGCTATCGAACAGACGAAAGTCATTCTGAAACTCCCATGATTCCATCACGAGTTGAAGTTGCTTTTCCTGACTCTTCTGAACGGAAATAAGCGTATTGTTTGCGACAGTAAGGTCAGCCTTAACCTTCATAAACAACTGCTTACCCGTATAGCTTATATTCCAATAGATGGTAATAAACACGAGACTAACTAAGGTAAGCAAGATCGGCAGCAAGGTAAGGATCAGAATTCGATAGCGAACCTTAGCCTGCATCTGCTGCCAATTGATACCAAAAATACGAGGAAAAAAGGACACCTTAACTCTCCTCTTGTTTATCGGTATCGAACCACTCTTTGTACTTCCTGTCCAAGGTCTTCCTCGAAACGCCTAAATCTCTGGCCGCAGCAGACTTGTTACCATTGTGCAGATCGACAACCTGAGTAACATGATGTTTTTCAACTTCTTTTAGCCCCCAATCTAACGGGTAACCTGATTCATTGGGCATGTCAGATTTTGGCTGCTGCTTCCAATACTCCGCAGGCGGCTTACCCAGTAAGATACAGCGCTCAATCATGTTTCTCAGTTCACGAATATTTCCCGGCCATTCATGCTGCTGCAATTTCAGCATATCTTCATGGCTCCAAACGACCTCTTTAACACCCAGTTCAGACGCCAACTGTCTGGTGAAATGATGTGTTAATTCAACGACATCTTCAGGCCGTTCTCTGAGTGGGGGGATCACGATATCTAACACATTTAAGCGGTAATAAAGATCTCGTCTGAAATTTCCCTGTTCCACCTCTTCCGAGAGCTTACGGTTTGTTGCCGCCAATACCCGGACATCAATATTGGTCTCTTTCTCACTACCAACGGGACGGATCGTTCTCTGTTCCAGAACCCTAAGCAGAGCAGTCTGCATCTTAAGAGGCATCTCACCGATCTCATCGAGAAAGATAGTGCCGCCGGAGGCAAAGCTAAACAGGCCTTCACGGTTACCCTTAGCGCCGGTAAAGGCCCCAGCCGAATGACCAAAGAGCTCACTTTCAAGGAGCTCCGGCGCAATGGCACCACAATTGACCGGAACAAAGGGTCCCTGACGTCCGCTAAGCAGATGAAGTTGCCTGGCGACTAACTCTTTACCCGTACCCGACTCGCCTTCAATCAAAATAACCGCATTGGTTGGCGCGACGCGTTCGATGACATGCTTCACCTCTTGCATAGCATCGCTACTACCGATAATGGTAGAGGACTGCCCAATAGAAACTTCGCGGCGCAGCATCAGGTTTTCACGCTTGAGCAAGCGACGTTCGATACAGCGATCGACCGCTTTCATCATCTGCTCAAGATGGAATGGCTTCATGATAAAATCTGAAGCTCCGGCTCTTAGCGCCTTGATGGCAACATCCATATCCGCATAACCCGTCATAAAGATGATGTCCGAGCGTCTCTCCTGATCATTGAGGGCTTCATGCCATTCGATGCCTGAACGACCCGGTAGGCGAATATCCACGATTAACAGGTCGAAATGGCATCGACTTCTTAACTGTTCAGCATCCTCGACGCTGGAGGCGGTCTCGACCAGGGCGAATTTTTTGGACAACGCCTTTTTCAGAAAGCTACGCATACCGGGCTCATCATCTACAATAAGCACAGATACGGCGGAAGGAAGGGGTTTCAACTCTTTTTTATTTTGGCTCATATTGTCTTCTTTAGGACATTTTGACTCATTTAATGGTGATTCTAGCATCATAGTCTAGAAAATAGGTCACTGTGAGACAAAGAATGAGGTCTATTGGACAAAATGTCTGTATGGCACCTTTAAAGCTTGCGACAGGGGTCACACTCCACAGCCATTTGTGACCTCCGCACGCGCTGATAGCTTTTGGCATCAAATTTGCTTTTAAACAGGCATAATTTGTAGAAGATTAATTTTGGCAAAGAATCTTCATTATTTAATCGCCAAGGAGCAAGAATGTTAAACCTTAAATCTATTTTCAGCTTTGCATTAGCCGCTACGTTAGTCACAGGTATGCCGGCACAAGCCGAAGAGATTATAAAGTTAGCCACAACAACAAGTACTGAAAACTCAGGCTTATTGAAAAATTTATTACCAAAATTTGAAGCCGAAAGCGGTTACAAAGTTCAGGTCATTGCAACTGGTACCGGTAAAGCACTTAAACTTGCCCGTCAAGGCGATGTCGATGTCATCATGACACATGCCCCTGCAGCTGAAGCTAAATTTATAGATGAAGGTTTCGGTCTTCTACCTCGCGGCATAATGGAAAATGATTTTGTGATCTTGGGCCCTAAAAATGACCCGGCTAAGATCCGTAGCAGTAAGACAGTTGAAGAGGCATTTGCTAAAATAGCCAAATCAGGTGCCACCTTTGTCTCTCGTGGAGACAACTCTGGCACAAACATGAAAGAGATGATCATCTGGAACAATGCTAAAGTCGACGCCTCTTTTGCTGGTTATAAGTCTGTTGGTCAGGGCATGGGCAAAACCCTGTTGATGGCAAACGAACTACAAGGTTACACACTTTCTGATCGTGGTACCTTTGTGGCCTACAAGGCAAAGCTGGATATGGCTATCGACTTTGATGGCGGCCAGGCGCTAGCGAACCCATACCAGATCATGTTAATTAACCCTGCAAAATACCCTGATCTAAACCATAAAGGTGCTCGTGCCTTTAGTGATTGGTTGATCGGTGCCGAAGCTCAAGGCATGATCAATAGTTATAAAGTTCAAGGTGAGCAACTATTTAAGGCAACTTATAGCGAATGACTTTAAGGTTCTGGTTAAGCAGTTTTTTAACACACAGCCCTACGGACACATCTAATGGTCTGGGTATGCCGTTATCTGAATCGGACTACCACAGATGAATGAAGGCTGGTTAGCCCTTTTACAGCAGGCCTTAGGCCTGCTGTTTTCATTGGATCCGGATGTGTGGTCCATCGTGTCTGTCTCTTTCTCTGTATCTTTTGCGGCCCTTGGGATCACCTTGTTGCCATCGATGATATTGGGATTTCTGCTGGCTTTTGGGCGCTTTCCCGGTCGCTGGTTTGTCACCAACTTAATTCAAACCCTCCAGTCAATTCCTACCGTCGTCATTGGTCTTCTCGTCTACCTTATGCTGACCCGCATGGGCCCTCTGGGGGATCTGAGATGGCTATTTACTCAAAAAGGCATGATTTTAGGCCAGATGATGATCTGCGCGCCCGTTCTGATCGCTATGAGTCAAGCGGCCTTTACCAGCGTCGACCGCAGAGCCTGGGAAACATCACGAACGCTTGGCGCCTCTTGGTTAAGGGCTATCTGGACTGTTTGCCGAGAGCTTAAAGTCCCGTTACTGATGGCGATTGTGGCCGGATTTAGCCGCATCTTGACCGAAGTGGGTTGCTCTATGATGGTCGGTGGCAATATTGCGGATGTTACCCGAAACATCCCTACCGCGATTGCACTCGAAACCAGTAAGGGGGACTTTGCTCAGGCAATAGCCCTGGGTCTTGTGCTGCTCATCTTATCTCTCGTGCTTAACTTTACGTTAGGTACGCTCAGAGGCAAAGCAGAGCCGAGGAGTCATTAAGAGATGGTCAAATTAGTCGCTAATAATCTAGAAATGAAGTTTGGTGAAAGACATATATTCAGTGTAGATAGGCTTCAGCTCTCTCAGGGCCAAACGATACACCTTCAGGGTGATAACGGTTGCGGAAAGACCACTCTGATGAAATTGCTTGCAGGTCTGATATCTCCCAGCAGAGGTGCCATAACAGCTGAAGGCTTCGAACCTCTGCCATGGTGGCGTTCCAATGCCTTGTTAGGCAAAGCTGTCTACCTGCACCAACACCCGTATCTGTTCGATGGCAGCGTTGAATATAATCTAAGCTACCCTCATCCGTTTTGCAGCATGACAAAACAGCAACTGAGTGAGCGAACCCAGACTGCAATTGAGATGGCAGAATTAACTCATCTCAAAAACCAAGCTGCATCCAGCCTTTCAGGAGGAGAGAAGCAACGACTCGCTATCGCCAGAGCCTGGATAATGCAGCCGAAGCTATTAATGTTAGATGAACCCACATCGAATATGGACAGGTTTTCACAAGACTTGGTACTGACCATGATCTCCGACCTTCAGCAACTTGGAACGGGAATGCTAATCAGCAGCCACCAGTCCTGTATGCTAACGAGTTTATGCAACCAAACCTGGATCATTGAAAATCAGCATATAATGTCACCTTACACGGCAGACTCAGCTCCAATAAATCTACAGGAACCAAGATATGTCATTGCAAATTGATGCAGTTATTCTAGCCGGAGGCATGGCCCGGCGCATGGGGGGAAACGATAAGGGTTTAGTCGAGCTCCAGGCACAACCTATGATAAAACACGCCATAGATCGCATAAAACCACAAGTTAGAGAGATCCTGATCAACGCAAACCGTAACCAAAACCGTTATGCTGAGTTCGGCTATCAAGTTATCAGTGACGAAGACTCTGGTTACCTTGGGCCACTAGCAGGAATGATCACTGCGATGGGGCAAACACAGGCCAACTATCTTCTTGTCGTTCCTTGTGATTGTCCACTTTTACCGACAGACCTTGTCGAACGCATGCTCTCCCAATTAGAGAAAGAAAATGCCGACCTTGCAGTGGCAAGTGACGGGAAGCGTGAACAACCTGTAGTACTACTTTTAAAGCCGGAACTAAGAGGCTCGATGAAAGCCTTCTTAGATGCTGGCGAACGTAAAATCGACTTTTGGTACGCTAAACATAACTTCGCCGTAGCTGACTTTTCAGATCAGCCGAACGCCTTTGTTAATGTGAATACGCCAGAACAAAAACAACAACTTTCTGAGGCAATTGCCAAATAAAAACCGAGGTTTAAATGAGCATCCCTTTTACCAATCCGTTAACAATTCCTGTTCTCGGATTTTGTGCCTATAGTGGCACAGGAAAGACCACGCTATTAAAGAAACTGATCCCCGAATTAAATCGCAGGGGGGTGAAGTTGGCAGTCATAAAGCATGCTCATCATAACTTCGATGTGGATATTCCGGGTAAAGACAGTTACGAAATGCGTAAGGCGGGTGCTCGCCAGATGCTGGTTGCCTCACACGTCAGATGGGCACTGATGACAGAAGATGCCGTCGAAGGTGATCCTAAGCTTCCTCACCTGCTGCAGCAGATTGAGCAAGATAGTGTCGATATTGTATTGGTGGAAGGCTTTAAAAAACTCGAACTACCAAAGATTGAACTCCATCGTGCCGCCCACGACAAACCTTTCATCCATACCCATGACAACAACATTCAAGCGATTGCTTGCTGTGATGAGACTAAACTTCCTGGTGACTTAAGACGACTTGATATCAATGACGTCGCTCAAATTGCCGACTTCGTTATCGAGTATGCTAAGAACTGGCAGCCAGCGAGCGTCAACTTGCCGCTCTCTCCGGCACCAGAGTGTGGTTGTGAGGTCGATACCAGTAAAACCCTGTCGGTAATACAAGGCATAGATAAGATCTTATCTTACGTTGATCCCATCACGATGAGTGAAGTGCTTCCTCTGGATGAGCTCAATAGCCGGGTACTCGCAGAAGATGCGATATCCCCGGTCAATGTACCGCAACAGACCAATTCAGCCATGGACGGATACGCTTTCAAGTACTCCAGCCCCGTGCTAGTCAGCTATAAGATTGTCGCCGACGTCATGGCAGGTCATCAATATTCTGCAGAACTACAGCCAGGCGAAGCAGTACGTATCATGACAGGTGCTACGGTACCCGCCGGCGCTGATACCGTTCAGATGAAAGAGTTGGCCACAGAACAGGAAGATCATGTGAGCTTTCAGGGGGAGATCACCTTGGGGCAACATATCAGACTCGCTGGTGAGGATATCGCTAAAGGCCATACAGCCCTTGCCGCCAACACCCGCCTGCAAGCACCAGAGCAGGGACTCCTTGCCTCACTGGGTTTTGGCCAGCTACCGGTATTAAAACGCCCCAGAGTCGCCGTTTTCTCAACCGGTGATGAGGTGTGCCAGCCCGGAGAGCCACTAAAACCTAACTGTATCTACGATTCAAACCGTTTCACCATCAAATCTATGGTCAGAAAGCTGGGCTGTGAGGTCATCGATCTTGGGATCATTCATGACTCAGAAGATGCACTTGCCGATGCACTTAGCCAAGCCGCTGTCGATGCCGATGTGGTGATAAGCTCCGGCGGTGTATCCGTCGGCGATGCCGATTTTATCAAGCTGGCACTCGAGCGAGTAGGTCAGATTAACTTCTGGCGTATCAATATGCGACCGGGACGCCCACTGGCCTTCGGCCAGATTGGTGATAGCCTCTTCTTCGGATTACCCGGTAATCCGGTTGCGGTTATGGTCTCCTTTATGCAGTTTGTACAACCCGCGCTTAGAAAACTAGCCGGAGAAAACAGTTGGGCACCGAATATGGTACCCGCAATCACAGATACAGCTCTTCGTAGCCGTGTGGGCCGCACCGAATTTACCAGAGGGGTCTATCACTTAGGTGCCGATGGGAAGCTACATGTCACGACGACAGGCGCACAAGGTTCAGGAATGTTGAGCTCTATGGTAAAGGGAAACTGTTTCATCATTATCAGCGAAAATGATGATCAGCTAAACCCCGGTGATACCGTTTATATTCAACCTTTTGCCGATCTACTCTAATTGTTGATCTCTGTTTAACTGTTTTCTGTACTGGCTCAGATAACTGAGCCAATACGGTGTTTTTGTAGGTAGCTAGTATGAGTTTGATCGTCGATACCTTCGGACGTAAGGTAGAATATTTGCGTCTTTCTGTTACTGACAGATGTGATTTTCGTTGTGTTTACTGCATGAGCGAAGATCCCTGTTTTCTCAATCGTGAACAAGTCCTCAGCTTAGAAGAGTTAGCCTGGGTAGGTCAGGCATTTACTGAGCTGGGAGTAAAAAAAATTCGTCTCACCGGCGGCGAACCTTTGGTACGCACTGACTGTGACCAACTGGTCAAAATGCTCGGCGCCCTGCCTGGGTTATCGGAGCTATCGATGACCACCAATGGCTCGAGACTGACCAAGTTTGCCGAAAAGATGCGAGGCTCGGGTCTTGGCAGACTCAATATCAGTCTGGACACATTAAAACCAGAACTCTTCACCGAATTAACCCGTAATGGCAAGCTTGAGCGAGTCATCGAGGGGATCGATGCCGCTAAAGCCGCCGGCTTTGCCCGCATCAAAATTAATGCGGTTATTCTCAGAGGCCAAAATGATGATGAAGTCTTGGACTTAATCGAGTTTTGTCGCGGTAGAGAGTTGGACATCGCTTTCATCGAAGAGATGCCACTCGGCATTATCGATGAGCGTAAGAAGAGTCGTCACTGCAGCAGTGAAGAGGTAAAGGCTATTATCTCAAAGCGCTATGAGCTCAGTGTATCTGACAAGCGAACCGGTGGACCCGCGCGTTACTACACCATGCCAGGTAGCGCTATTCATGTAGGCTTCATCTCTCCCCACAGCAACAACTTCTGCCATGAATGTAACCGCGTTCGGGTTACTGTAGAGGGCCGCCTGTTACTCTGTTTAGGTAACGAACATTCAGTCGACCTTAAAGCCATTGTCAGAGAGTTTCCCGGTGATATTGAGAAGTTGAAAACAGCCATTTTAGAAGCCATTAAACTTAAACCTAAAGAGCATGTTTTTGGGCCTGAAGGGGATGTGCAGATCCTACGTTTTATGAACGCAACAGGCGGATAACGACAAACGCATATCAGTCGATTCGAAAAGGTTGAAAGCATAAAGCTCTCAACCTTTTTATTACCTCCCAAAAAAGCTTTTACCTGTTGTGACTCGTTACTCGTTCCTCGCAGCTTTCTTCGCCACTGCATGGTAGACTGACCTTTTATCGTCACTCACACGCTGAAACTTGATGCCATGGCTCTATCTCGAAAAAAATGGAATAACGTAATCATTATCGCTACCGTGCTAATGATCACCATACTCACTCTATTAGATGACAAAACATCTCAGCTGCCCGACGATGCTCATCCACTTTTCGATCACACCTCTCCTTTAGCACAACTGCAAGTGAATGAACTCTGGCTCAACAAAGGCAGAAGCAGCTGGCAGTGCCATCCCAAAATTCTCAACTGTCAGGTATGGGCAAAGGCCTGGAGCGAGATACAACTATCTCCACTCGTCGAACAGCAAGAACTGCTTGAACATTCCAGTACCGACGCTCCCAAAGAGGTCATCATAGTTATCGCCAACAGTGAGGAAGCTCAACCCTGGAGCTGGTATGAAAAACTGGGACTACTGAAATCCCCGGCAAATAACTGGTACCTGATCCCTCCCGGCCAAAGAGAGGCACTGTCACCGGTCATCAAAATAACCGCGACATCAAATACCGATAGCTAACCAGATTACAATTAAGGCTGAAACTATCTGTTAGTCACGGCCTTAACCTTATCGACTTATCCGAGAATGAATATGCCTGAATTGCCCGAAGTAGAAGTCACCCGTCAAGGGATCACTCCTCACCTCGTCGACCAACAAGCGACGGCACTCACAGTGCGTAACGCCAGCCTTCGCTGGCCGGTACCGGAGATCGCGCAGCAGATCGTGGGGGAGGTCATTAGAAATGTGCGTCGTAGGGCAAAGTATCTGCTTATCGATACCGACGCCGGAACGACAATCGTGCACCTTGGCATGTCGGGAAGCCTGAGAATCGTCTCCAGAAACACACCTGTCGAGAAGCATGACCATATCGATTTAGAGCTGGCCAGCGGCAAGGTACTGAGATTTAACGACCCACGCCGCTTTGGCGCCTGGTTATGGTGTGAATTGCCGGAAGAGGCTCACCCACTGCTATCAAAGCTCGGACCTGAGCCACTAAAAGACGGGTTTAACCCAGCCTATCTTGAACAGATATTAAAGAACAAGAAGAAAGCCATTAAGCTTTGTTTGATGGATAATCACATAGTCGTGGGCGTCGGTAATATCTATGCCAACGAAGCCCTGTTTGCGGCAGGTATTCATCCCGAAACGCAGGCTGGCAAGGTCGATAGCGAGAGGCTGACGATTCTGGTTACTGAGGTGAAACAGATCTTAGCGAATGCCATCAAGCAAGGTGGAACCACATTGAAAGACTTCACCAATGCCGAAGGAAAACCCGGATACTTTGCCCAGAAACTACATGTTTATGGGCGTGGAGGTGAGACCTGCACCCACTGTGGCAACCTGCTCAGCGAGATCAAACTGGGCCAAAGAGCCACCGTATTTTGCGGTATATGTCAGACTAAATGACAAAGAAGGACGTTCGCAAGCTCACTGCGAGAGTGCAGCGAGCTGCTTTTAGAACCTAGAGTCTAGAATCTAGCTCCTAGACTCTTTTAAAAACGATACTCGTAGGTGCCGAATAGGGTCGCATCCGTTTGTTTATCTTCGACCTCAAATTCCGATTGAGACACAGTGCCACCCACACTCATCATCCCTTTCCAGATAGGCATACGATAGCTCAACTCCAGCATTAAAAGATCTTCTTTCGCAGGCTGAGGCGCCCAGCCATGAGCCGGACTGGATCCATCTTTGTTCAGCTGTGCATAACGTAACAGTGAGGTGATGCCGCGACTATCGGCAAACTGGCCAATCAAGCCAAGCACATAGACCTTAGCATCACTGTCATAGGTGCTGCCGTACGCCTTACCATAGTAACGTGAACCACTCTTATAATCACTGTGCTCATACATACAGTTGAACACAGTAGGATCTGCACCACAGAACACCATGGTGTCAGTCATCTCAAAAAACAGTTTGTATTGCTGATTGTCGAAATTAAAGCGGGTATCGACTCCCCCCATACTGGCACAATCGACGATATCCAATGGTGAAGAGCCCTTGGCATCCTCACAGGTTCTCTCGTAATAGACACCGAAAGGCACATCAAACCAAGTATCGCTGAAACGTATATCATAGCCGGCCATCTGATTACCGTAATTAGTACAGCCAGCCTCACCCGCACCACGACAATCACGCTGACCGGTAATAGACTTGAAGGCACTCTCCCAGGAGCACTCTTCGCCTTCACCGCAGAACTGGGTACTCCAGGAGAAGCCGACCTCTAACTGTCTGAAGGGACGCAGTGAACTGCGGAAGTTCCACAGCAGCGGATTAGCGACCGCACGCTCCTCTTCTAAACGGCTTATGCCCGCGGTAAGCGTCCATGGCCCGAGCCAGGATAACCAGGGAGTTTCAAAGGCCGCGGCGTTATTGCGACTGAGCATCACCGAAGGCAGCGGCCGTGCATTGTTTGATCTGTGCAGTGACGAATCGAATCCGGGCCCCCACCACTGCTCTATGGCGCCGGCGCTGAAAATCCAGTTGCCTAAGATAACCGCCATATAGGAATCATCGAACCTGAACTCTTTCTCATCACTGGGATCATAGTTGGCAGAAGCCGAAGCCTTAAAGGCAAAGCGATCCCCCATATATTCGTAGGATGCTTGCAGCTCGCCCTGCTCACTGTAGTCGGAACCAAAATGCTGGAAACGAGCCGCATCGGTCGCGGCCGCCGCTTTTATTCTCGTATTGCCACGATTCTCGACCGCATTTTGGTAATAGTAGTTCACCCGGGCAAAGGCCTGCGCTACCGAAGGAGGTAATACCGAAGGCTCGACCTTACTCAGATCCGCACCGATACCGGACCACATCAACGGATAAGTATTAACGGGAACCGTGATCACACCTTCATCGGCCAGGGCCTGAATATCGGCACGCAGATAGATATCCGATGTATCCACCCAAGGGGCGGATACCGAAACAAAAGAGGTAAATAAGCACAGTATTACAAAAAAACGCGCACCAAATGACTGTAGTTTTTCCATCATTATGACTTTCACTCTCAAACGTTTGTCATCAGTGCTTTCGCAACTTCAGGGTGAACAAATTGGCTGACGTCACCGCCATGATGCGCGACCTCTTTTACCAGAGTCGATGAGATAAATGAATTCTCTTCCGCGGGAGTTAAAAACACGCTTTCAAGATCTGAGCTTAATCGGCGATTCATATTTGCCAACTGAAATTCATACTCGAAATCAGAAACGGCTCTTAAACCACGGAGCAGCACGCTTGCCTGCTGCTCCTTGGCAAAATCCACCAGCAAACCACTGAAACCCACAACCTCGACGTTATCTAAGTGCGATGTAACAATTTGAAGCAACTTCACACGCTCCTCCAATGTGAATCTGGGTTTCTTCGAGGGGTTGGCGGCAATTCCAATCACCACATGCTTAAACAGCTTAGCCGCCCGCTCGATGAGATCGGCGTGACCATTAGTGACAGGGTCGAATGTTCCCGGGTAGATGGCTCTAGTGTGCATTTGTATTTAACCCTATGATAATCAACATCTAAGCTATTGTCTTATCCAGTATTGAAGTTATTTCGATATGTACGGCGGCGAACATTTTAGCTATTTTTTCATCGAGATCACAGGGGTAATCGCCTCGATCTGAGATTCATTCTCCGTTGCAGAATTGTACCACACACAAACTTAAGAATTGCGCGGGCACAGCCAGGAGTAATGTACAGATCAAACAACCACCTCAGGCTCAACATAATCGTAACACCCGCCCTCATTTAATATCACCTCTTGATCCCCTTCCACACACTATACTGTTTATTCTCAATGCTAAATGAATTATATTGCAGGCAAAGAAATCTCTGATAGCCGCTCATGTCAACGACAATACCGATAATCCCCCAGCCAATACTTCAGAACGCTAAACGCCTTCTGTTTATATCTCCGCTAGCGCTAGGAGACTTCCTCTATATAAAGACCTTTCTCATCGCCCTTAAAGCTGAGCAACCGGATCTGGAGATCGACCTATGGCTGGACGATAATCGTAATAACCAAGATAGTTGGCGACTCTCCCGCAGCAAGATTATGAAGCAGTGGATCGAGAGTGAACCTGCATTTAACCTTACTTATGGCTGCTGCTCCTCTAAGGAGGAACAAGAGCAACTGATATCAAGAGCTAGGCAACGCAACTATGACATCATAGTCACCGAGCCGACCTCCAAGAGTGAAAGGTTTGCCGCCATCGCGCGCCGGATAAACTCAGGTGGGTACCTTGTTTGTGGTGTAGAGAAGCAGAAATTTGCCGGCCTGCTCGATAAATGGCTCTATCGTGGGTCCGATCGAACTTACTCACTGGATATCGGTAAGCTTGAGACACAGCATCACATTACCGATCGCTATCACCTGCTGATAGACAGCCTGTTCGGCATCGGCTTAGAGAAAACGCAGTTTATGCCGGATATGGTGATCTCACAGACATTCAACCAAACAACTGCCGACTGGATAGCAAACAATTTCATAGGTGCTGATAGCCAGGGAAAACTCTTTTTTCTCAACCATCTATCGACTAACAGCAAGAGAGACTGGCAACTGGGACAACTATTCGAACTTATAAAACGGCTACACAAACAAGCGCCGAATAGTCGCTTTATCATCAACGTCACCCCCGACCATGTCAGTGGCATACGCTCGAAGATAGCCGAAGATCCTAAGCTTGCAGACATGAACATAGCCGTATTTACCGTCGGCGAACACTTCTTCGAGCTTCCTGCACTGATCGCGGCATCGGATATCGTTATCACAGTAGAAACGGCTATTATGCATTTTGCAACGGCCCTGAAACGACCGCTCATCGCTATGATGAGGCAGAAGAAACCTTACTGGGCACCACCGATAACCCCGACTTCACAAGTCTTATATGCACATAAGGGCAGGGGGCATGTCAGCGATATCGATGTAGAAGATGTCCTGAAATGCTACGCTCAGATGAAAAACAGTCTCTAACAGTACAGGCTAGTACCAGTAACCTGTACTTTTTTACCCAATCGAGTTTTTAACAAAGGTTTCGCAATGAAAAAAGCCATATTCACGCTCGCCATAGGTGACAACCCTATGTACAGAGCCGCATTGAATAGCTTTAAAATATATGCAGATCGAGTCGGTGCCGACTTAATCGTGTCTGACGAGCTCCACTATAAGATCGATATCTGCAAGCCAAAATACGATGCGAATCCCGCCTGGTCAGAAAAACTGTATATTGGAGAGCTTCTGAAAGAGTACGACCGGGTACTCTACCTGGACGCTGACTTTATTATCACCCCATCGGCAAGAGATATCTTTGAGGTGTACCCGGACACCGACACTGTGTATATGTTCAACGAGGGACTATACCGTGACCGTACACCTGTAATAGATGAGATATGCCGGCAGCTTGAGTCTGTTGAAGATTGGCAGCAAAGAGATGGTAAGCTGACCTATTTCAACATGGGAATGTTATTGGTATCAAAGCAGTCACCTCTGCTCAGTTTAATGAAACTCAGTGATCTGCAATCTCTATGTAACTCGATTAAGTTCTATGAACAGACTTATACCAACTACATAATTCAAAAGCATAAAATAAAATATGTGGAAGCCGACTCCTGTTTTAATCGCATGGACCTACTCGGCAACGAAGGTTATCAAGAGGCTGATTTCATCCACTATGCGGGACGAGGGTTCAGCCCAAAGTCCAGACAGCGTGAAATCAAATACATCGCAGATTACTGTCAAATGTTTGCTGACATCGTCGACCCGAAAGAGCTGGAGTCGCTGAATAGTTCGGTTTGGGAGCTATATCTGAGTAAGCTTAATAAGAAATATAAATTACCTAAGCCACTGCTTAATTGGTACTTTTCTAACTTTTCTTCAAAGCCATAGGGATTAATGCAGTTCGATAGTAAGGGATGATAGGATATTTAAATCGATAACAGTGAATGGCACCTCAGACACCCAAGCTCAGCTGTTGTGGTGTCTGAATTTTTTGGCTTATGAAAAGTAAAAATCAGCCTTTCAATTTTGGAAACTGTGACAATCTCAACGCATTTATCAGCAGGTTTAGCTCATATTTCACCAGCAGCGCGAGGCGTTTTAACGGCCTGCGTTTAACATAGTCCCTGTGCTGGCCATCGAGCATATCGATTTCACTCTCAAAGCCTGCTGGAGCCGCCACTGAAGGTGTGACAATGAAACAACGCAGCTTTCGTTCATACCAGTGCTGAATATCGGCATCGACCGGACGGGCGATGGGAAAGGCATGCTTAAGCAATTTTTTAGCCCCCGACTCGGAAACAAACTGGGCACAGGTACCGGCAGGTAGTTTTGCCACCCTGTGCAGCTGCATTTCACCGCCCAAGTCCATGGTTCCCATATTCATCTTAAGACGCTTACTGCTGAACAGCTTGATATAGTCCCAGTCACTGGCATTCATTTTTTCAAATAGGGCGATGCAATCGCAGATCTGTTCCTGAAGCCGAACGTCATCTTCGAGGATCAGGGCAAAATCCAGCGACAACTCAACAATCCTGTTCCAGCAATTAACATGGCTCAGATAGCAGCCTATTTCGCCATCATTGAGCCGCTTATCATACTTTTTCAGGTTCGTTGGCAGATCGTAGACCTTTGCCCTCTCTTGCGCCGTCAGCTCACTGCCTCTCACGGCAGAAATCCGCTCATACTCTATTCCGAGCCGATCGCATTGAGTCGAAATCTGTTCCCATCGTTCGATGCTGGTATCTAAATTAATAATAAAAACTTTGAACTTCATTACTCAGACCTTGAAGCTTGCTCGGAAAACGTATAATGAGGCGGCGCATTCTACTTTATATTCAGCCTTAGACACAAATGTACGATCACTAAACTTAGACAGCCCCCCTTTATGGTTAAGACCGCTATGTTAGCAGTACATTTTCGATTAGAATAACCATCATAAAGTAAACTCTTCGGAAACGACATATGACGAACAATGTTAAGGATAGGCAATTTGATGCTGTATTCTATGTTGCATACCCTTATTATTTTCCTCACTTTCTCCCCATTCATGAATACTGGATCTCTCAAGGTAAGCAGACTCTGTTCGTTTTATCTGAAAAACAGAATCCAGAGTTAATGGAAACCATCGCCAAAGAGAGCTCACTCAATTACCAGATTGGCAGTCAGGTACTGAGTCAGGTTTCAGCAGATGTGTTCTTCTTTGCCAATGAAGACTCTCCGTTAAAGGGAATAAAGGGCAAGACTGTTTTCCTAGATCATGGTGTCGGCACTAAATACTGTGATTACCCCCTTGCCTGCGAACTGTATGATTACGTCCTTATCGAGGGGAGTTATCGTCAGACAATGCTAGAGACTGAGCTTCCGCAGCATCAAGATAAAATTAAATGTGTCGGCTTCACTAAATTAGATCCCGTAGCCAAAGGAAAACAAGCCCAAGTCTCCACCCTGATGGAGCTGTATGGCTTAGATGTCAATAAAAAGACGATCCTCTATGCGCCTACATTTTTCCCATCATCGATAGAGAAGATGGGCAGAGATTTTCCTGCTGACTTCGCCGACTGTAACGTCATTGTTAAGCCTCACTACTTGTCACTCGAAAGAAGAGCCTATGCTAAGCAGAGAAAGCTGCTGCAACATTGGGCCACCTTCAGTAACTGTCTTGTGACCCATGTTGGTGAGTACAACCTGACCAAATTTATCGGGCTGGCTAATCTAATGATCAGCGATGAGTCATCGGCTATTTTCGAATGTACAGCCCTCGATAAACCCGTAGTCATCAATAGATTCTTAAAATTGCGTTGGAGCTATTACCTCAATCCTAAGAAGCTCGTCAAGAGAATGGATCAGGGAATTGATACCTATCGGGCCGTCGGCTATAACCCGGGCAATTATGATGAGATGAAACGTAATGTCAGAGCCGCATTAACCGATCCCAGTGAGCACAAAGCCATCAGAGCCGAGACGACTTCGGCCATATGTGGCCTGGTGGACGGTAATGTATCTAAACGAATTTTTGAGCTTTTTAACGACAAGACAAATCGCAATGAATCGTAACCAGCTAATTTTCACCCCAGGACCGGTAAAAGAGTATCCCGAGATCAGTGAACTGGGCGGACTACAGACCCCCTATTTCAGAAATCAGGCCTTTTCTGACGTCGTTCTGGAGACAGAGCAGCAGCTACTTCAACTCGCTAATGCCCCTAAGGGCAGCCGGGCAGTACTATTGACGGCCTCGGGTACGGCAGCAATGGAAGCCGCGGTGCTCAACTTGATCGCCCCAAAGCATAAAACAGTCAGTGTTATCAGTGGTGGTTTCGGTCAACGCTTTGCCGACATCTGTCGCGTTCACCAACGTCAGCATTCTCCTTACCACCCCGAATTCGATGACGACCTGTCTGACACAAGTTCATTAATGCCATTTTCGGATCATGACGCACTGCTGATCAATGGTCATGAAACATCGATCTGCCATCGTTTTAATCTGGATAAGGTAGGTCAGTTCTGTCATGAAAACCAACTGCTGCATATCGTCGATGCTATCTCTATGTTTCTTACCGATGAACTCGACATGCAGAGTCAGCATATCGACGCCTTAATCGTAAGTTCACAGAAAGCATTGGCTCTGCCTCCGGGCGTCGCGATAATCATCCTCTCCCCTAAGGCGATAGCTAAATTACTGCCGGAACCCGCAAGCCTCTACTTTAATTTAACCGATTACTTAAGAGATGGTGAGCGCGGTCAAACCCCGTATACCCCAGCAGTTAGCATCATCTTACAGCTCCACCAGCGCCTGCTGCAGATAGCCTCCAGAGGTGGCCTAAAGGCCGAGATTGCGAAGACGAAAGAGGTGGCGCAATTTTTCAGAAAGGGGATTGCTAAGTTACCTTTAACATTTTTCTCTACGCATATGGCTAATAGTGTGACGGGACTATCCCCAACGGATGGAACTTCCGCAACACAGTTAGTCAAAGAGTTCGAAGCCAGGTATCAGATGGTTTTGTGCCCCAACGGCGGTGAGCTTGCTGATACCCTATTTAGGGTCTCTCATATGGGGAATATCACCATACAAGATACTCAACTCTTACTCGATGCATTGCATGACTATTTTGGAGTAAACCAATGAAAGTTCTAATCATGGCCGCGGGTGTTGGCAGCCGCATCAGTCGTCACCTTAAAGATCATCCAAAATGTTGTGTTGATATCCTGGGCAAGCCCCTTATTCAACGCACTATGGAACTACTACACTCCCATGGAATAAAAGATATCGCTATCGTATCGGGCTACCATGAGCAGTATCTCAAAGATGTGCTGAAAGACTATGAGTACGAGAGTATCTCAAACCCCTTCTATCGGGTAACAAACTCGATTGCCTCACTCTGGTTTGCCCGGGATTTTCTTGCTGGTGACGAAGAGGTGTTGATCATGAATGGAGACGTCTTCTTCGAAGAGCCACTGCTCGAGATTATCGAACAAGCCACCGCTTCGCCTTTGATGTTAGCCGACAGCACCCGCATTGAAGATGCCGATTATCGTTTCAACTGGGAAGATGAACGCCTTAAAGCCTACGGAAAAGAGCTCACCAACGAAGAGACGACCGGTGAGTATGTGGGCATAGGCAAACTTAATGCTGCCGATGTAAAAATACTCCTGGAAAAAGTCGCAGGCTATATCGCCTCCGAGCAGTATGATATCTGGTGGGAAGACGCTATCTACCGTCAGATCCATGAAGGCAAAGATGTACCTATCTATGATGTTAAGGGCAACTTCTGGGCAGAGGTCGACTATATCGAGGACTACGAGCGCATCATGGCTTACGTCTCTGAGCAGCAACAGTAATTTCCCACACAGTTTGAGGCGTTGTATCGGCCTTCGATGCGACGTCTGAGTCTTATCTTAAACTGCTTTTAAATCTTATGATTTCCCACCCGATGTATTAATCAGCTAACTCTTACGCCAACTCATGGGGTAGCGTTTGCGACAACAGATCGAACTTTGTAATCACCTGTTCAACCTGGATCTGCGTCATCAGATCCCCCCCCTTGGCCCGTGTACCCCAGGCTATCGGTGCAGTATGCTGAGCCTTAATAGCACTATCATAGACACTAACCACATGGTTCAGGCTCAAATAAGGCCCTGTCCTTCCCGGGTTTGAGTGCGCATAAAGCCCTATCACTGGCGTTCCCTGGGTCACTGCCATATGGGCCGGACCGGTATCGGGAGCCAAGACGATAGTCGCCTGCTTAAGTACAGCTAGTAGCTGAGTCAGTGAGGTCTTACCCACCATATCCTCCAGCGTTTGAGTGCAAGCCGTTTGAATATCTTCGGCTAAGGCTTTTTCCGATGCTGTTGGTCCGCCACAGAGTATGACCCTGTAGCCGTTAGTTATGGCATGCTGCGCCACCGCGGCATAGCGTTCGGGCAACCAGTTTCGCTCGGCTTTACTGGCTGCGGGGCAGATGACCAGGGCCTTATCATTATCGGGGAGCAAGTGTCGGGCAAATTCGGTATCGGCCGGCGGAACCGGAATATTCCACTTAGGAGAGAGGTCTGTAACACCGAGCGCTTTAGCAAACGCCATAAAGCCTTCGAGGACATGTGGCGTATCTTGCGGTTCAATCTTGTGGTTTGTCACCAGCCATTGGCCCTCTTTAGCTCTGACACTGTCGAAACCGATGCGAACCTTGGCGGATATGGCCAGTGAAGCGAGTGTCGCTCTCAATGCCACCTGCATATGTAACAGCACATCAAACCTCTGCCCTGCTAACGCCTTTCTTAGATTGAAATAGCTGCGCCAACCCTGTGACTTGTCAAAAATGACAAACTCAACCCCCTCAAGATGCTTAAGCAGTTGATACTCAACCTTACCGATCACCCAAGTTATCTTAAGTTCCGGATACTTTCTCTGTATCGCCTGCACCATAGCCACCGCATGGCATACATCGCCGATGGCGGATAAACGTAACAAACATAGGGAGTTAATCTTGCTAAGTTCTAAACTCATAGTGCTCAGGGGTTGATGAAATATACGGGCAAAGTTTAATGTAGAACCCTTTCAGGTTCCATGCTTTAACAGATAATTCTCATCGTGTGGCACATTCCGGTCATAAACCTCGCCGCTCAGGTCCTGAGAAGATGTTATTATCAAAGGTAATTTTCCTATGCTTGCGTTAACAGGCCCGAGATGAAAGTCATCGACACCCCCATTGCAGATCTCAAAATTATCGAACCTAAGCTGTTTGGCGATGAGAGAGGCTTCTTCTTCGAATCGTTTCGGGACGCTTGGTTCAGGGAACATGTCAGCGATGTTCATTTTGTTCAGGAAAACCACAGTCGCTCCAAGCGAGGGATATTAAGGGGGCTGCACTATCAATCCAGCCAGACTCAGGGAAAGCTAATCCGTGTGATTTCCGGGCAAGTTTTCGATGTGGCCGTTGACCTGCGCAGAGAGAGCCCTACATACGGACTGTGGTTCGGTACCCACCTTAGTGAGGAAAACAGGCGCCAACTCTGGATCCCACCAGGTTTTGCCCACGGCTTCTATGTCCTCTCAGAATCGGCAGACTGTATCTATAAATGCACCGATTATTACGCGCCTGAGTTCGAGAAAACCATTATCTGGAATGATGCAGAGTTATCGATAGACTGGCCCCTCTCTAACGCCAGCAGTTCGAAGGCCGACGACATAGCGCAGCCCATATTGTCAGAGAAAGATAGAGCAGGCTTAGCCTTTAACAGCCAAGAGCACTGGCTATGAGTATCGGCAACGAGAAAACCATTCTGGTAACCGGCGGCGCCGGGTTCATCGGCTCAGCCCTGATAAGGTTTCTGATTAGCGAGACGGCTCACCGGGTTATCAATCTGGATAAATTAACCTACGCGGGTAATCTCGAATCTTTATCTTCGATAGAGAATAATGACCGCTATCACTTCGTCCACGGAGATATCTGCGATCGGCCCCTTGTAGATGATCTGCTCAAACAATATCGACCGGATATCATCATGCACCTCGCCGCCGAGAGTCATGTCGATCGCTCTATCGATGGGCCGGATGAGTTTATACAAACCAATATTCTGGGAACTTATACCCAGCTCGAAGCGAGCCGAAGTTATCTTGCTGAACTTGAAGGCAGTAAGCAACAAAGCTTCAGATTTCATCATATCTCAACCGATGAGGTCTATGGCGATCTGGGTGAAGCCGGGCTCTTCACCGAACAGAGCCCATATAATCCAAGCTCGCCCTACTCGGCAAGTAAGGCTGCTTCAGATCATCTGGTCAGAGCCTGGTGCCGTACATTTGAGCTGCCCGTGGTGATCACCAACTGTTCAAATAACTATGGATCCTATCAATTCCCTGAAAAACTGATCCCACTGTTCATTCTTAACGCCTTGGAGGGGAAGCCTCTACCTGTCTATGGTGATGGAAAGCAGGTAAGAGACTGGTTATATGTCGACGATCATGCCCGCGCGCTCTACAAGGTAGCAACCGAGGGCAAACTCGGCTCGACCTATAATATCGGCGGCTACAACGAAAAGCAGAATATTGAAGTTATCACCACCATCTGCGATCAGCTAAATTGTCTGATTGACAGCAAACCATCAGGCGTCGAGGACTTCAATCAACTGATCACTTATGTCAAAGACAGAGCGGGACATGATCTCCGCTATGCCATCGATGCCACTAAAATCAAGAATGAGCTGGGTTGGAAGCCAGTGGAAACATTCGAGTCCGGCATAGTAAAAACCATCCAATGGTATCTCGATAACCTCCAGTGGTGCCGCCATATTCGAGATGGCAGCTATCGGAATGTTTCGACTAAGGATAGGAATTAAACAAATGACACCCCATAAAACATGGCCAGCTCAAGCTTGAAGGGTCTCATCATAGGAAAAAGCGGGCAGCTCGCTCAGGCACTAATCGCCAATAAGCCCGAACATATCGAATGCGCAGCACTCGGGCACCTCGATATAAACTTAGCCGTTGTTGATGAGATCGAGTCGGCAATCGTAACTCATAAGGCCGATATCATCATCAACACTGCGGCCTATACCCAGGTCGACTTAGCCGAATCAGAACCTGAGTCAGCATATGGAATTAACGAACTTACGGTAGAAAAAATTGCGAAGGCGGCGCGAAGCGCAGATATCCGTCTGATCCATCTCTCCACCGACTATGTCTTTGATGGAAAAAAGAGTACTCCCTATGGCATCTGCGATATCCCACACCCAATCAATGTCTATGGCGCCTCTAAGCTTGCCGGCGAAGAGGTGCTTAGGCAATGTATGGAGACTAAGTCGACCATAGTGAGAACCTCATCGGTGTATTCGCAGTACGGCAATAACTTCGTTAAAACTATGCTTAGACTGATGCGTGAAAAGTCTGAGATAAAAGTGATATCGGATCAGATAAGCTGCCCGACCTCAGCCAAAGAGTTGGCTCTGTTTCTATGGACGCTCACCGGGCTGGAATCACCGTCACCTCTCTACCATTGGTGCGACAGCGGCAAGACCTCCTGGTATGAATTTGCCGTCACGATTCAGCAGTTGGCTCTGAAGTATGGCAAGTTAGAGAAAGCCATCCCGATTATTCCCATCTCATCCCAAGAGTATGGGGCTGCGGCGTTACGCCCGTCGTTCAGCCAGCTGGATGCCAGCCACTCTCAAGCTCTGCTTCACTCCAAGCCCTGGCAGGAAAACCTGGAGTCACTGATTAAGCGGCTCTAAATTAACTCCATTGCCACAACTTATTGTAGAATAGCGAGCATCAGAACTAGCTTTTAGCCTAAACAGCGGCGACCCGAGTCAATATGCAGATTAAACAAACCCCATCTGGCGCTATCGCATTTTGCGATGCCACGCCTGAAACCATCTCAGTGCAGTGGTTTACCTTCGATTACTGGCAGAGCCAAGGCGCTATAACAGGTTCATCAAAGGGGCGATACACCACCTGGTTTGTTAAACCCAATATGGCAGAGACAGACGAGAGTGAATGGGTGCTGCGCCATTATTATCGCGGCGGGCTGATGGAAAAGATCAGCAAGGACGCCTATTTTTATACCGGCCTGAAGAACACCAGAGCGGTGGCAGAGTTATCTCTTTTAGAACTCTTGTACAGCGAAGGGTATGAAGTCCCCCGCCCCATAGCCGCAAACGTAGAGAGAAGCGGCCTCTATTACTGCGCCGATATCATCATCGAACGCGTGGAGGGCGCTCAAGATTTAGTGGCCCAACTGAGCAAGTCGCCAATGTCAGATCTACAATGGCAGCAACTCGGCGCCTGTATCGCTAAATTCCACCAGCGAGGGGTCTATCATGCCGACCTCAACGCCAAGAATATCCTTATCACACCAGATAAGTTCTACCTTATCGACTTCGACAGAGGTGAGATCCGCAATCCAAACCCTAAATGGCAGGGTGCCAACCTGGAAAGGTTGTTACGCTCCTTCAGAAAGGAGCTGGCTAAGCTGCCAACGTTGGCCTTTAGCGAGTCCAACTGGCAAGAGTTGATGAAGGGATATTCAAAAACTTAAGACTTGTCTGATAACAAGTTCCAAGTATCTCTGATTTGGGTTCATTTGGCTGATTTGGTATTTGGTTGGTTTGTTTGAAACCATGACCTCTATTTAATCTATAGCCTGCGGCTCGCTGAATGTGCAGATACTTCTGAGGCACGCTGCAAGTACATCCATATAAGCTCGACGGTGGCATCCATGCCACCAACGTCCTCAGCCGCATCTGCACTTGAGTATTTATCTCTTCGATTTAGATTTTCTGGCTACACAACGATGTTGGACATAAGTTAGTTAAAGCTAAAGTTATAAAAATGGCTGTTGGCATTAGGAAAAGTATGGTAATTAGATGTGTGGAAATGAGCAAGATGTACATGTACATGTTTATTTGCTTATGTTTTTACTCCTCTTAACTTTATCACAAGCTTTAGGTGTCCCATCTAAATTTAAGGCTGATGGGTCTCTATTATTTTCCATACGTTGCTTTAATTTATTCAAAAATCCATCGCCTAAATTTGGAAGCTTTCCACCTATGAAAGGATAATAATTTTGACCGATTATCATACAGAAAGAAGAGACTATTAATGCAGGAAGTTGAATAAGGAAAACAAAGTATCCGCCAGCCACGCCGCCCGTTGCAGCATAAAAGAATAAAGCAATGTTGCCAACCACATATATAAACAAAACATATCGTAATCTTATAAACATAGATATAACAGTAAAAAAAAGCGCTAAACCTATACCTATCCATGTCCACGAATGCATATTTTGCTCCTCTTTCCTTAGAAAAACATAACGTCTTAGTATTTATGCGTTGCGCAGTCTGCAAGGCACAAATCGCTTGTTGGGCTTGGTCGCTGCAACATCCAGATTAATTAGTATGCCTTATGCTATAGGAGTTTGCTTTTCTGCGGTAGTCGTATTTTTAAACGACCGTGAGATAATCACTTGATATCATTTGATATGAGCTTATGTTTATGCGCTTCATTGACCCTCTATAACTTCTGTTAAGTGTGTTTTTACACATGAAAAGGAATCAGGCATTGAATCCATTAAAGAATGCATGACAAGCGTAATTGGCTACAGTCTGCTCAGCTTTATGCGCTGGCACGAAATGGAGCATTTCCCTGTTAAGAAATTGAACGAATAAGGCTTAATCGAAGAGATAAAATATCCAAGTGCAGATGCGGCTGAGGGTATCGAAAACAGGGATGTTTTCGTTAAGCGGCCATGGATGACTCTTTTGAAATCAAGAGCCAGCGTCCCGAAGAAGTATCTGCACATAAGCTCACCGCAGGTGATAGATAGCAATGAAGGTTCGACCTTCAAACACACTACTCAACACCAACAGCTCACAACCATATGATCACGACATTTCTATATCCCTATCGCTGGAAGCGATAGATAACCAGAAGGTACAGCCTTCAAGCTGGATCCTGAAACAAGTTCAGGATGACAGCAGGAGGTTGTCGGCGACATAGCTCATATCGAAGATGTGATCAGAGAAAATGTGACCAGCCTTCATTCTAAGGCGATTAACCTATTGGCAAGATCAAACTGATGTTGCAATGCCCCTTTATTGGCGTCAACGACTCGTAACCCTGCTTCGCTGGCCACCAGATATGCCGACTTGTCCTCGAAGTTACTCACCAGTGCAGTGCCTAACTCATCGGCCGAAGAGACCACCTTCAAGGCGCCAGCCTCGCTGAGCAGAGTCGTTATCTCGGCGAAATCCCAATGATGTGGCCCGACAAAGACAGGTAAGCCCAGCGCTGCAGGCTCAAGTGGGTTATGACCACCATTTTCAATTAATGTACCACCGACAAATGCTTGATCGGCCGCCCCATAAAAGGTTAATAACTCCCCCATGGTATCGCCGAGTAATACCTGGGTTGCACTCTCAACATTCTCCTTCAAGCTGCGCCTGGCTAAGTTGAAGCCCGCCTCTGAGATCTTGGTTGCTGCCGCCTCAAATTTCTCTGGATGACGCGGCACCATGACAAGCAGGGCATCCGGAAAGATCGATAATAAACGTCGATGTGCGGCCAGTATGGCATCGAACTCACCGGGGTGAACGCTGCCTGCGATCCAGACTGGACTGGTTGCAGAGCGCCATTGTTGACGCAATGCCTTGGCCTGCTCCAGCTTGTCATCGGCGATGGTAAGATCGAACTTTAAGCTGCCACACACCTCAACCCTGTCGGCATTCACGCCTAATGCGATAAAACGATCGGCGGCTTGCTGTGACTGAGCCGCTATCGAGTCCAGACTCTGCAACATAGGTTGAGAGAGGGTCAGCTGCTTTCGATATTTACCGGCCGACTTTTCAGATAAACGTGCATTGGCAAGCATCAGCTTTACGCCGGTTCGAGAGGCCTGATGGATCAAATTCGGCCACAGCTCGGTCTCCATAATAATGCAATACTGCGGTTTGACCTGTTTCAGGAATCGATGAACACACAAGGGCAGATCGAAAGGCAAATAACAATGTTGGACGCTGTCACCGAAGGATTTTTTTACCTCGGCAGACCCCGTAGGGCTGGTCGTGGTCACGGTAATGCTAAGCTGAGGATGCGCTTGCTGAATCGCTTTAATCAGCGGAATAGCGGCAAGGGTTTCCCCCATAGAGACAGAATGAATAAGCAGGTCGCTCTTACTGAGGGAAGTAAGGCCAAACCTCTCTCCCCACCGACCGCGGTAATCGGGACTCTTTATAGCACGCACGGCTAAATATATAACCAACAGAGGAAAGAGTAGATAGAGTAATATTGAATAAATAAAACGGTTCATTCGTCCATACGCTTAATTAAATAGCACCATATAAGTCGTAATTTTAACACACTAAGCCCGCCTATAAGGCTCAGATTAAAGATAATTTACCTGACATTCTTGTTAAGTTGAGTTAGCTTATTCAATCAGTCGATATTTACTGTGTTCAGTCCAGGGCCCTAGGATCAATATGAAAACCCGCGATAAAATCATCCACGCCAGTTTAAAGTTATTTAACGAGCGCGGTGAAAGAAATATCACAACCAATCATATTGCCGCCTACCTCAAAATTAGCCCCGGAAATCTCTATTACCATTTCCGTAATAAAGAAGACATTATCAGCTCGATATTCCTCCTGTATGAATCTCATTTAGACTCAGGTTTTCAGCCATATATGGGACAAGAGGTCAGCCTGGAGTTGCTCGTGGGTTATTTCGATACTATGTTTGAAACCCTCTGGGAGTTTCGCTTCATGTACGATAACTTAACCGATATTCTGACACGAGATGAGGCGGTTCTGAAACGATATCAGCACACCCAACAACAAGCGCTAAACCGCTCCAGCCACATCTTATCTAAACTCAGAGAAGATGGCGTGCTCGCGATAGAGCAGGAGCAGATAACCCCACTGGCAGATACGATGCGAATGATCGCCTGTTTCTGGATTGGTTATAAACAGACACACTCAATTAATGCCACCATAACCAAAGCTTCTCTCTATGAAGGCTTACTCAGAGTGCTCATGATCTTTAAGGCTCATGCGACCCCTGAATCACAAGGCACTTTCACCCGACTCGAACAACATTATCAAGCCATGGCAAATACCTGCTTTATGCCCAATTTAGATGTGCACTCATTGGCGTCATAAGCCTAGGCTTTCTTACCTTCGCCAGACTCACCATTAGCCCCTCGTTAGATATTGGTTTATTTAACGGCCGCCTAGCAGCTATACCAATATAGTTCTGACTGAATAGAAACTCACGACTTAGCAGTCCAGCCACCAATCTAATTTCTTATATGCTCTGAGTTACCAGAATACGTAATGAGATGAGTATCACTTCGCGGCATACACAATCATTTTATAATTGAGCTTTGCCTGATTAATTCTGTCAGTGCTAGTATATACTCAAGCTACTTCAAAATGCTGAATCCTGCATTTCAAAGTCGTTTGACTATAAACTATGTACTATGACAAAAATGGTAATTGGTCAGGCGAATCGTCGATTAAAGATGAGCTTCATTCATCAAAAGTGAATCAATTAGGACGCAAATGAAAACCCGCGATAAAATTATCTATACCAGCTTGGAGCTGTTTAACGAACACGGTGAAAGGAATATCACTACCAACCATATCGCTGCGCATCTGGGCATTAGCCCAGGTAACCTCTATTACCACTTCCGTAATAAAGAGGACATTATTCGTTCCATTTTTGCCCTGTACCATGATCACCTAGACTCAGGTTTTCAACCCTACGAGGGAGAACCTATTAGCATTGAACTTCTAATAAGTTACTTTGATGCTATGTTTTATGCGATGTGGGAGTTTCGTTTCATGTACGCGAATTTGAGTGATATTTTAAGTCGTGATGATGAACTAAAAAAACTCTATCTGGCTGCTCAGAAACAGGTACTCACCCGCAGCAGCCAAATCTTGATTAAATTAAATCAAGATGGCGTCCTCTCGATAGAAGATGACGAGATCATTCCCCTCACTGAAACACTTAAAATGATTGTCAGCTTCTGGATTGGCTATAAGCAGATCCACTCTATCGACACCCGTATCACCAAAACTTCTCTCTACGAAGGCCTGCTTAGAGTATTAATGTTAGCGAAAGCCTATTCGACTCCCGACTCACGGGCTACCTTTGTTCGACTCGAGCAACATTACCGTAGACTGGCCGCATCGCCAACCGCACAGAGCGCCTGACGTTCGCCGGTGTTATCACCGGCGCTCTATTGATAATCAGGCATATTTTGTTCATTTAAATTAAACTCTTTCTAACCCTTTCTAAAATAACGGCTATATACCCAAGCGGCTTGAGTATACATGGCGCTTATAGGCACTCTACCACCCAGTGTTAAATATTAGTTTTACTAATGTGAAGTCCCTGCATACCCTAAACTAATTAATCTTGCTATTGCCGATGAAAAAAAGGCTGTAGGGCTAGCAATTTTAAGGTTAAAATGCCGCCACTCCCATACTCAAAATAATGCAAATGAAGGAGAATTCAGGTGACAACGACCTCATTCTACAACCAGATCAATCAACAGCTCGCTGACGTTAAAGCCGAAGGCTTATACAAGAGCGAGCGTGTAATCGTCTCTCCTCAGCAAACCGAAATTCGGGTCAATGGAACCGAAGTGATGAACTTCTGTGCCAATAACTACCTTGGACTCGCCAACCACCCTGAGCTGATAAAAGCGGCGGCCGCCGGTCTGAATGAGCATGGTTTCGGTATGGCTTCGGTTCGTTTTATTTGTGGTACCCAAGATATTCATAAGCAACTCGAGTCTAGCCTGAGTGAATTTTTAGGCATGGAGGACACTATTCTTTACTCTTCATGCTTCGATGCCAATGCGGGTCTGTTTGAAACACTGCTAAGCGCTGAAGACGCCATCATCTCCGATGCCCTGAATCATGCATCAATTATTGACGGCGTTCGCCTCTGTAAGGCTAAGCGTTTCCGCTACGCCAACAACGATATGACCGATCTCGAGATTCAACTTAAAGCCGCAAAAGAGGCCGGTGCCCGTAACATCATGATCGCTACCGATGGTGTATTCTCGATGGATGGCGTTATTGCCAACCTGAAGGGAGTCTGTGATCTCGCCGATAAATACGGTGCACTCGTGATGGTCGATGACTCTCATGCGGTAGGCTTCATTGGAGCCAATGGCCGTGGTACCCATGAATATTGCGAAGTGATGGATCGTGTCGACATTATCACCGGCACCTTAGGTAAGGCCTTAGGCGGTGCATCGGGTGGGTTTACATCGGCTAAAAAAGAGGTGGTCGATTGGTTACGTCAGCGCTCTCGTCCATACCTATTCTCTAACTCTTTAGCTCCTTCCATTGTCACGGCATCGATTCATGTCCTCGAAATGCTCAAGTCCGGACAGGCACTACGTGAAGCCGTTTGGGAAAACAGCCGTTACTTCCGTGAAAAAATGACCGAAGCAGGCTTTACTTTAGGTGGTGCAGATCATGCCATTATCCCGGTAATGATTGGCGATGCTAAGCTAGCCGGTGACTTCGCAAACCGACTACTCGAAGAAAACATCTATGTCGTCGGCTTCTCATTCCCTGTTGTACCTAAGGGACAGGCTCGTATCCGCACTCAGATGTCTGCGGCTCACACTAAAGCGCAGCTAGATATAGCTATCGATGCGTTTACCCGTATAGCCAAAGAGATGGGTATCATTTAAATAGGAAATCGAGATAAAAGCACTGAGTAAGTTTATATCTGAAGAAGATATTTGGATGATCGGTGCTTCTAATCCAACTAAGGTTATTAAATAAGAGCGCTGACTATATTGATACCAAAAAGAGGTATTTGGGTGGCCAATGTTCTTAAACCAGTTAAGGTTATAAAATGAAAGCACTGAGTAAGTTAAAACCAGAAGAAGGTATCTGGATGGTCGATGCTCCTAAGCCGGAGATGGGCCATAACGATCTGTTAATCAAGATCAGAAAAACAGCTATCTGTGGTACCGATGTCCATATCTATAACTGGGATGAGTGGTCACAAAAGACCATTCCGGTTCCTATGGTTGTTGGCCATGAATATGTTGGTGAAGTCATCGATATGGGCATTGAAGTGCGTGGTTTCAGTGTCGGTGATCGCGTTTCCGGTGAAGGTCATATTACCTGTGGTCATTGCCGTAACTGTCGAGGTGGGCGTACTCATCTTTGTCGCAATACCTCTGGAGTCGGCGTCAATCGTGACGGGGCTTTTGCAGAATATTTAGTTATTCCGGCATTCAATGCCTTTAAGATTCCTGATGATATCTCAGATGATCTCGCCTCTATCTTCGATCCATTTGGTAATGCAGTGCATACAGCACTGTCTTTCGATTTGGTCGGTGAAGATGTGCTGATCACAGGGGCCGGTCCTATCGGGATCATGGCTGCCGCCGTTTGCCGCCATGTCGGCGCCCGCCACGTGGTGATCACAGACGTCAATGAGTACCGCCTCGAATTAGCCAATAAGATGGGGGCAACACGTGCCGTTAATGTTGCTAAGGAAAGCCTCGAAGAGGTCATGGAAGAGCTTGGCATGACCGAAGGCTTCGATGTTGGTCTCGAAATGTCGGGTGTACCGAGTGCATTCCACTCCATGCTGGAGACCATGAACCACGGTGGCAAAATTGCCATGTTGGGTATTCCGGGCACAGATATGGCGATCGACTGGAGTAAAGTTATCTTTAAAGGATTAATCCTGAAGGGAATATATGGTCGTGAGATGTTTGAGACTTGGTACAAGATGGCGAGCCTGATCCAATCCGGATTAGATATCTCACCAATTATCACTCACCATTTCAAGATTGATGACTTCCAGCAAGGCTTCGACGCTATGCGTTCGGGGCAATCGGGTAAGGTTATCCTTAACTGGGATTAATTCCTTCTTGGCGCCAGCACGGGGCTGTACTAATGCAGCCCCGTATTGCACACTTAAACCAACGTCTCTTCCTATAAAGAACCCCATTATGTCTAGCTTCCAGCATTTTAGTGTCAATCAATTGATCCAACTCTCAGAGAGTACCCCAGATCTCCAGATAGCCGATATTCGCGATGCGGCCAGTTTCGAGTCAGGTCATATAGAGGGAGCTATCAATCTTTCTAATGAAAATTTAGCAAGCTTTATAGCGCAGGCCGATATGGATCTCCCCCTAATTGTCATCTGTTACCATGGGATCAGTAGCCAAAGCGCCGCGCAATATCTTGTCGAACAAGGTTTTGATCAGGTATATAGTCTCGATGGTGGTTACCAGGCTTGGCGAGAAGCACACGCATAACCTCTTCTCACCCGAATGCAGCAACATTTTGATAAGGACACTCGATGATAGAAATAGGCAGATTACCCAATGAGCGTTCGGCTCAGGCACTCGTCGATTACCTTAAAGGTCAAAATATTGATTGCAAAGTGCTCCCTGCTGAACAAGGCGTGAGCATCGTCGTTATACATGATCACGATAGCGTACGAGCCGAAATGGAGTACCAACGTTTTCTTCAAAACCCCTATGACGAGAAATACCTTCAGGCTTCCTGGGATAACGGCGACACCAACACAAAGTTTGACTATGGCGCTCCGACACTTCAGTTGCTAACCCAGTTTATAACTGGAGGTGGCCCGCTGACATTATCGATTATTGGCGTCTGTATTCTGGTTTTTGCAGGATTCAACCTCGGATTTGCTAACCCGATTTATGAATACCTCTCCTTCTTTAACGCCGTCCCCGGTACCGAGCTCACCGATTTTTGGCGAGTATTCACCCCATCGCTATTACATTTTTCTGCCCTGCACATCATTTTCAACCTGCTCTGGTGGTGGCATTTAGGTGGCAAAATTGAAAATAAACTCGGTATTTCCCCTCTGCTTACTCTGCTTTTGGTCGCGGGAACGCTACCCAATATTCTGCAATATTATATAGGCGGACCACATTTCGGTGGTCTCTCCGGCGTCGTCTATGGGGTCGTGGGCTACACCTGGATCATGGGAGTAAAGAGGCCAGAGAAAGGCATTGGGCTCCCCCCGGCATTCATGGGATTTATGATGCTATGGTTAGTCTTCGGATTCACCGACCTATTCGGACTTTCCATCGCCAATGGCGCGCATATCGGCGGACTGGCGATAGGCCTGCTACAAGGTTTAATTGATAGTAAGAGAAAGGCCTAGGCTAGAGGTAATTATGGACAAGATACCGAGTAAACGGACTCATAATAAACAGGCTCAAGAGCCGAGTTTACTCTCTCAACTGTTTCCCACCGAATTTGGTTTTGCCGAATCGGCTGGAAACTCTAGAACACTCATTATCATGCTCATCATCTTCATTGTTCTATTTGGTGGCTTTGCACTATTTCTAATAAAAATGGCAAATGCTATCTAAATGTACAACCACCTAGAGCGCAGGCTCCTCGAAGCGAAGCGCTCTAGGTCCTAGAACCTAGAACCTTTTTTCAAACCATCTCGAGTACTTTCTTTACCAGCTTCTCGATACCTTCGTTAGCTTCGGCAATATTGCCCGCCAGCATATACGCGGGTGTACTTACAACCTTATTGGCTTCGTCCACGATAATGTCTTGTACGACGGCTTCTTGATGATGACCACCCATCAAGTTAAACGCCTGAGCCGTATCGATGTCGTTGCCAATCGTCCCCATCACTCCTTCTCCATAGAGCAGTGGGATCATGATCGGGGCGATACAGATAAAGCCGACAGGCTTTTTCGCATCGGCAAATTCAGAGATAAAATCGGACACCTCGAGCGGGATCTCACAGTCACTGCCATTGGTTGCGAAGTTACACAGATTCTTTGCCGCGCCAAAACCTCCGGGAATAACCAGTGCATCGAATGCCTCTATATCGAGCCGATCGGTAGCCGTGATCTCCCCCCTCGCTATCCTTGCCGACTCCACCAGAACATTTCGACTCTCTCCAGCAGCAACCTCTCCGGTCAGGTGGTTGACGACATGCATCTGCTCAATGTCCGGAGCGAAACATTGATAACTTGCACCGAGTTTAGTGAGTGCCAACAGAGTTAACACAGCCTCATGGATCTCTGAACCATCGAATACACCTGCGCCACTCAATAAAACTGCTATTTTTTTCATTAAAAACGCTCTCCATATGCTTTTTTATTTTAACAAGACGACAACAAATAACTTGATCCGATTATTTTTCGTGCTAAGTTAGTCCCTCGACTTTATCAAGCGCTGATTATTTAGCCAAGCACAGAGTTGAGAAAGAGAGGGAAAAAATTAAGTCCACAAATTGAGATCATTTTCAAGAAACTTATACCCACTTCACACTTTTTTGATTTTAAACGTAAAATCAACAACTTAGAGCAGGCTCATTTCTGTTCATATCTTATTGCACATACCACAAGTAGTTTTTCACTCACAGAGTTATCCACAGGCTGTAGATTAATTTACAATGGCCGAAAACGCCCTTATGTGGCATGCTAGCGCCATCATCGAAAATCAAAAATCGAATACTAATTATGCCAAAAATTGCTGAAAACCCATTAGTTCTTGTGGATGGTTCCTCCTACCTATATCGAGCTTATTACGCGCCACCACATCTAACGAACTCTAAAGGTGAAGCAACCGGTGCAGTCTATGGCGTAATTAATATGCTGCGTAGCCTGCTTAATCAATATAAGCCCAGCCAGATGGCCGTTGTATTCGATGCGAAAGGAAAAACCTTTCGTAACGATATGTATGAAGAGTACAAGGCTCATAGACCCGCAATGCCGGATGATCTTCGTTCTCAAATTGAGCCACTACACAGAATAATACGCGCACTGGGCTTACCTCTGGTTTGCATTCCCGGCGTCGAAGCCGATGATGTTATCGGTACCATCTCAACTCAAGCCAGTAAGGAAGGCCGAGCCGTCCTTATCAGTACCGGTGATAAAGATATGGCTCAACTGGTCGATGAGAATGTCACGCTTATCAATACCATGACTAACACCATAATGGGACCTGCCGAGGTTACCGAAAAATTTGGTGTCGGTCCTGAGTTAATCATCGATCTATTAGCACTTCAGGGCGACAAGGCCGATAACATTCCCGGCCTGCCTGGTGTCGGAGAAAAAACGGCGCTTGCCATGTTAACCGGAGCCGGAAGCATAGATAAAATTCTTGCTGCACCAGAAAAAATGCCAGAGCTGGGCTTCAGAGGCTCTAAGACCATGCCGGCGAAGTTGGCCGAGCATGGTGATATGTTGAAGCTCTCCTACGAGCTGGCAACCATCAAACTCGATGTCGAGCTTGAGCAAGATTGGAAAGAACTCACCATAGCTCCGGCAGACAAAGATGAATTGATAAAATGCTATGGCGAGATGGAGTTCAAACGTTGGCTGGCAGAAGTGCTCGATAATAAGCACAGTTCAGGTTCAGGCGCATCGGCATCCGAGCCGACGGAAGAAGATGCTCCCCAGAAACAAGATATCGAAACCGAATACTCGACGATTCTTACCCATGATGAACTTGATCTCTGGATTGAAAAGCTGTCAAAAGCGGAGCTTTTCGCGGTCGACACCGAGACGACCAGCCTCAACTACATGGAAGCGAAACTCGTCGGACTCTCTTTTGCTGTAGAAGCGGGTAAAGCGGCTTACTTGCCCTTAGCCCATGACTATCTTGACGCGCCACAGCAAATTGACCAGAGCGAAGCATTGGCCAAGTTGAAACCTCTGCTGGAAAATTCAAAGATTAAGAAAGTGGGCCAGAACTTAAAATACGACATGAGTATTCTGGCTAATGTCGGCATAAAGCTGCAAGGGATCGCCTTCGATACCATGCTCGAATCCTATGTATTCAACTCAGTCGCCTCCAAGCACAACATGGATGACTTGGCGCTAAAATATCTGGGTCATAAGAATATTAGTTTTGAAGAGATCGCAGGAAAAGGGGTGAAGCAGCTGACCTTCAACCAGATCTCATTAGAGGTTGCTGCACCTTATGCGGCTGAAGATGCGGACATTACTCTAAGATTGCATCAGCACCTCTGGCCAAGGTTACAAAAAGAGCCTGAGTTAGCCTCCGTATTTACCGATATAGAGCTGCCTCTGGTTCAGGTGCTTTCCGATGTCGAGCGCCAAGGGGTGCTTATCGACAGCATGCTATTGGGTCAACAGAGCGAAGAACTAGCCAGAACCATCGATGAGCTTGAGCAGAAGGCTTATGAAATTGCCGGTGAACCCTTTAACTTAAGCTCACCGAAACAGCTGCAAGTACTCTTCTTTGAAAAACTGGGCTACCCGATCATAAAGAAGACACCTAAAGGTGCACCATCGACAGCTGAAGAGGTGTTAGTTGAGCTAGCCTTAGATTACCCTTTACCTAAGATTATTCTACAACACAGAAGCTTAGCAAAACTAAAGAGTACCTATACCGATAAGCTCCCGCTGATGGTCAATGCCCAGACTGGTCGCGTTCATACCAGTTACCACCAGGCCAATGCCGCTACCGGACGCTTATCTTCCAGTGAGCCAAACCTGCAAAATATTCCCATTCGAACCGAAGAGGGGCGACGGATCCGTCATGCGTTTATTGCGCAGGAAGGTAGAAAAGTGCTTGCTGCCGATTACTCTCAAATCGAGTTGCGCATCATGGCACACCTTTCTCAGGACAAAGGTTTACTGACCGCATTTGCAGAAGGCAAAGATATTCATAAGGCAACAGCTGCAGAGGTCTTCGATGTTGATTTCGGTGAGGTCACAACCGAGCAGAGACGCCGCGCCAAAGCGGTTAACTTTGGTTTAATCTATGGCATGTCTGCATTTGGTCTGGCTCGTCAGCTCGATATTCCCCGTGGTGAAGCTCAAAAATATATAGACACTTACTTCAACCGTTATCCGGGCGTACTTAACTATATGGAGGAGACACGGGCCATTGCAGCGGATCTGGGGTACGTCTCTACACTCTATGGCCGACGCCTGTATCTACCGGCAATTAAAGATAGAAATGCCATGCGACGTCAAGCGGCCGAGCGAGCTGCGATTAACGCGCCGATGCAAGGTACCGCTGCCGATATCATCAAGAAGGCCATGATTAATATTGCACAGTGGATTGCCAATGAAACCGATGGTGAGATCACCCTTATCATGCAAGTGCACGATGAATTGGTGTTTGAGGTAGACAGTGATAAAGCCGAGGCGCTTCAGGAAAAAGTATGTCAGTTGATGGCACAAGCTGCCGATCTTGACGTGGAACTGCTAGCCGAAGCCGGACTCGGTGATAACTGGGAGCAGGCTCACTAGCCAAACGCCCACGAATAACATCGCACCATTAACGCCCCTTCACTTCAGGGGCGTTTTTTCTTTATATAATACTGATTGGTATAACCACACCTTCATTTTTGATATCTGTGAATGCTCACCCTATTTCTGACTGACGTATATCTATCTAGCTCGATATCGAAACGCAAAAACGATAAATAGCCCTCAGAACACTGAGTAAAAACTCTAAATGTGGCAAAAAGATCAATTTTGGACTGTATTTTATTCAAATAGGGTTAACCGATTCATTATCAAACAAAAGATCGACATTTTTAGATCATAAACCGCTCAATTTTAAACAAAGGTGTTAGATCGACGTCACATAATTGCTGTCTTTTTCAAGAAACAGTTTTTCATATTCAGACCAATGAGGTAATATTCTCTGCGTAGGGTACAGAGGTTAAGATGTTCTATCTTTCAGACCTTTTTATATCACTGTTATAGTGAACAGCCAAATTATGGCGCCTCAGCAATTTATTTTGCTGGGGCTTTTTTTCGTCTGAAATAAATTTTAGAGCATTTACTTTAAATAAGATTCTATTCCATGTATGATTTCGTCATTGAGAGCCATCGAGTCTTACTTGGTGGTACTTGAGTCTTGTTGAATTTAGCTTCTCCCCAAAAGAGCTAATTTGGCCGATGGTAATGCCGTCGGCTTTTTTTTGTCTGAATTTCGGCTAAAAAAAAGCTCCTCATTCACCAAGGTAGAATGAGAAGCTCTATGTATTCTATAAAATGCTATGCCAAGGAGTTACTCTTCTTCAGCTTCCGCATCGGCGATAGCATCAGTCAACCATTGCGGATGACACCATTCGTTCAAGATACCCAACACCTTAGCTTTCCCTAGCCCCTTCAAAGATGAGAAAGGCTCGACCTTGACCCGGTCATCATAATCACCTAAGTGCTTTCTCACCTCGTTCACCATCTTCATACGTTCGCTTTGCTTTAGCTTGTCGGCTTTAGTCAACAAAGCAAGTACCGGCATTTCACTCTCTACCGCCCAGGTGATCATCTGCATATCCAGATCTTTCAGTGGATGCCTGATATCCATCAGCACCACCATTCCTCCCAAGCATTGGCGTTCCTGCAGGTATTCACCCAGAGATTCCTGCCACTTTTTCTTCAGGGCAAGAGGAACTTGAGCAAATCCATACCCGGGAAGATCCACCAAGCGACGATGCTCATCCAACTCAAAAATATTAATTAGCTGGGTTCTTCCCGGTGTTCTACTGGTTCTGGCCAGGCTCTTCTGGTCAGTCAGTAAGTTCAATGCACTAGATTTACCTGCATTAGAGCGGCCAGCGAAGGCGATTTCCACTCCAGCATCCCCAGGTAAGTGCTCATTAAGATGAGCAATATCAGGAGCACTGATTAAAAACTTTGCTTTACGAAAATCAATACGAGATTCAGACACTACCCACTCCAAAAATTTTAGGTTTTGCACTTTAAATATCGAAGAGTTGCTTACATTTTCACAATTTCGTGTAAAATATTACCTCGATCACATAAGTTACATTTTATCACGCTTGCAGGCATTGCTAGTAAGCTCAGGACAAAAAAATTTAACAATAAGTTGGAACGCCATGAAAAAGTTAGCTCTTGCGCTATCAGTTTTAGCCTCAATCTCTACTCCTGCGATGGCAGAAGGAGATGCTGAAGCTGGAAAAACTAAAGCCATTGTTTGTTCAGCCTGTCACGGTGTTGATGGTAACAGCATGATAGACATGTATCCAAAACTTGCTGGCCAGCAAGCTACATACCTCAAGAAGCAACTACACGATTTTCGTAGTGCGGCTAAAACAGGCGGAAAAGAGGGACGTAACGATCCGATAATGGGTGGCATGGCAATGATGCTGAGCGATCAGGATATCGAAGATATCTCTGCATTTTATACCTCACAGACATTAGCCGTTACCGAAGTCCAAAATATTCCGGCCTCTGGTGAGCAGCTATATAAAGGCGGGGACATGGTTCGTGGTATTACCGCCTGTATCGCCTGCCATGGTCCAGATGGTAGCGGCTCTGAGCTGGCAGGTTTCCCTGCGATTGCAGGTCAACACGCAAACTACCTAAAGATTCAACTCAATAAGTTCCATGATGCAAATCGTAACAATGATATAAATGGCATGATGCAGGACGTCGCAGCTAAGCTGACAAGCGAAGATGTAGAAGCATTATCTCAATATATATCAAGCCTTAAGTAAGATTGCAGGTTTGTTAAGGAAAGGTGGCCTGGCCACCTTTTTTAACATCAGACGGTTTACCTTTACGTAAACTTCAATTAAAAACATGCTTGACACTGATCACATATTTAGGTTTAATGAGCCCGTACCGAGATGAACCCATCTGTTTGTATAAAAAATATTTAATAATAACGAACAGTTTTCGGTATTGATTACATTTAAGATATAAGAATAAATACATTCAATAACAATAATATAACTAAGACCACTCTCTAAAAATAATAAGAGTCGTGATTTCAAATTGAAGTCCAGGTCAGAAAGATTTTCGTAAGGACTTGGTTAGGAAGGCCAAACTGCTGTAATAGCACTCTCCTTACAGGTTTAGCGACAATTGCTCCGCAGCTTGCTGTTTTAGAGCTTTGCATCACTAAACTAACCGTAAAAAGACAGGGATGGTTTATTTAGCGTCAAAGATGACGGTAGGATTGTGATGTGTCATGAAGACCATCTACGGAAGCTGTGGTCAGGAAGACTCAGGAATATTAAGAAAGCGTCTGGAAGACCAACAACTAAAAACTATGCATGGAAAGCAGACTAAAAAAAGATGGATACTGACCGGGAAAGTCGCATAGCAAGTATGGATACTTGGAATAAGATTTGGTGTCTTTGACACTTTGTGAAGGCGACAGTCATACTGTCGCCTTTTTTTATGGCAAAATAATCTTAATCTCAACTGGTGAACCGATCTATAACAATGCGTAGATGCCCCCTGTGTCATGATCAACACTCCTCTCTATTTCACCAAGATAGAAAACGTAATATGTATATCTGCGCTCGGTGCCAACTCGTCTTCTCCGATGCCAGCTCTCACCTCCCTCCAATCGTAGAGAAACACAGATATCAGCAGCAGTCCTCAAAAAATCAAAAAGCGTTAAAGCAGTTTTTGACGAGTTTGATACTCCAATGTGAACAACAGAGCGCAGCTCCACTGATTGGCCTGAACTTCGGAAGAGTTGCTGACCAGGACACAGTGTTAAGCGTAGAATCTCATCGGCACAGCCTATGCCAATATGATCCATTTTTTGCAGCCGATCATGAGCTGCTCAAGCGCCAATACGACTTTATCTGTTGCTACCGGGTTTTTGAACATTTTCGCTTTCCATTTAGAGAGTGGTCCTTGCTCGCCAAACTACTGAAGCCGGGAGCCTGGTTAGCCATCAGCACCAAATTACTCACCGAACTGAGTGCGTTTGATAAGTGGCACCACAAGAATAATCTTACCCATGTCAGCTTTTATCAGCACTCAACCTTTGAGTTTCTAGCCCAACAAGCAGGTTTTAAGCTATTATTCGCAGCAAATGATCTCATTCTGGTGCAAAAACCATCAGGATCTGATATAAAACGCGACCAAAGTTCGCTTGATGATGTTTAATCGTCGCAACTATATAAAGTTTGTATTACCAGTTATTGAGAAAAAGCCATGTCACACTCTAAAAAATCGCGTAAAAGCAATGAAAATGCTCCAAAGTTAGCACCAAGAACCAAAAAGAATGAACGCGTTCTGGCTGGCAAGAAGAAAGAGACTGGAAATAAAGCAGGAAGCCGCCACAACTCAAATCTGGTTGGTGGCACTCAAGGCTCTGCAGCACAGAAAAAAGATCCACGTCATGGCAGCAAAACTGCAGTCAAACTCGATCTTCCAGGTCAAACCATTGCTCCGAAGAAAGAAAAAGGTCCAAAGCTGACCGATGAACAACGCCTGTTGAAGTTAGAGGAAGATCCAAGACTAAACCAACTTCTGGATATGCTGGAAGAGGGCAAAGATTTAAACCAAGAAGATCAAAAGTGGCTTAACAAGCAACTTAATACTATCGAATCACTCATGGAGCGTTTAGGGATCACCGAAGAAGATGATCTGGAGCATGTCATGAAATCGACAGTTGCCAACGATGACGATCTTCTCGATAAGTTCGAGTCTGGTGCGGATCTGCTTAAAGATTACCAAGATAAATAATTACGACATGTAAATGGCATCGCTTTCGATGCCATTTTTCTATAGCAAGATATAGAGACAGGACAGGTAATGACGACAACACTTCTCATCATAGCTTTCATCATCGTTATGACCTTAGCCGCCTATGCCACAGTGCTATTACTCAAGCTACGTAAACAAACTGCACAGCAGCTAAAGCGACAGCAGGAGCTTGACGAAAAAAACAGAGCCAGAGTCGATGAACACTTAAACAGCATACGCTATATTGCCACGGCCATGTTAGAGGAGAGGTGTGAGTTATCTGAAGGGGTAATGAGAATTGCAAAGCTATTTGGCATACTCTCTATCTCAGAGCAGGTTGCGCCACAGTTTCCTGCTATTTTTAAGCACTTCGAAATAATTGAAGAGCACCCCATCATGGCCGAAAGAAAGCAGCTTGAGAAGAAGCAGCGAATGAAGCTGGATTTTGCGCGCATGCGTTCGGAAGCCGAGCTTGAAACCGCCATTCTTGAGGAAGCTAAGCGATTACTCACCTTTAACCAAACCACTTCGTAATGAGATATTGAAGCGGTTTAGACATAACCCGAACACATTTACATTAGAGCCAGCTAAGATATAATCAAATTAGTTCAAAAGATGAATATTCGAAACAGGATTAGCCTTACATTAGAATAAAATACAATAAGGCGTGAGTCTGTGCACAAATTCCCCATAAGAGCGCAGACATTCGATCCTATTTCATAGATATTCACACTCTCATTGTTATGCGGATTCGTTTTTACAACATGGATCAAGGTTATTGAATAGATAACGATGCATACTTTAAACGTTGCTAAACTACCCTACCGGAGGACACGCCTTGAAGCAGCCCACCCAAATTAGTTGGGATCAGTCAATGATCGAAAAATACAATTACAGCGGTCCCCGTTATACTTCTTATCCTACTGCGCTGGAATTTGATGACTCTTTTACCGAAGAGAAATTGCTGACTTCAATTGAAAACAGTAAGAGTGACAAGCTTTCACTCTACGTCCACATCCCTTTCTGTGCCAAACTCTGTTATTACTGCGGCTGTAATAAGGTGATCACTCGCCATCAGCACAAAGCAGATCAATACATTGAGTATCTTGCGGCTGAGATAGTAAAACGCGCACCACTATTCAAAAATTATTTAGTCACCCAAATACATTGGGGTGGCGGTACACCGACCTTCTTGAGTCCCGATCAGATCTTAAAACTATCGGCCCTAATCAAGTCCAGCTTCAATGTGGCCGATGAGGGTGAATACTCGATCGAAGTTGACCCACGTGAAATTGAGCTATCTATGTTAGATACGCTTAAAGAAGCGGGTTTCAACCGTATCTCTATCGGTGTGCAAGATTTCAATAAAAAAGTCCAGATAGCGGTGAATCGCGAACAAGATGAGCAGTTCATCTTTGACCTGATGGCTAAGGCAAAAGAACTCGGTTTTGTCTCCACCAACATAGACCTTATCTACGGCTTGCCACACCAGACTCCTGAAACCTTTGCTGAGACAATGCAACGCGTACTGGACCTTAACCCTGATCGTCTGTCTGTTTTCAACTATGCCCACCTGCCTGCACGCTTTGCGGCGCAACGTAAGATTAAAGATGAAGACTTAGCCAGCCCTCAGCAGAAGCTGGATATGCTACATCAAACTATCGAGACATTGACCGGCGCAGGCTATCAATATATCGGTATGGATCATTTTGCTAAGCCAGATGATGAATTATCTATTCTTCAGAATGAAGGTCGTCTACATAGAAACTTCCAAGGTTACACGACACAGGAAGAGTGTGACCTACTAGGTCTGGGTGTATCCTCAATCAGCCAAATCGGTGATTGTTATGCACAAAACCAAAAAGATATCCGCCCTTACTATGAATCTGTAGACAAGTCGGGTCATGCGCTTTGGAAAGGCTGTAGCTTAAACCGCGACGATGAGATCCGCCGTGTGGTAATTAAGCAGCTTATCTGTCATTTCGATCTGGATATGGCGCAAATCGATGAGAAGCTTGGGATCAACTTCGAAGAGTATTTCTCGGAAGATCTGAAGCTTCTGCAAACATTTATCGATGATGAGCTCGTCAATATTACAGATAGAAAGATCACAATCAGCCCTACGGGTCGCTTGCTGATCCGTAATATCTGTATCTGTTTCGATGTTTACTATCGTGAGAAAGCGCGTCAACAGCAGTTCTCAAGAGTGATCTAATTTTAAATATCGCTCTTTAGAATGCTCATAGAAAGCCGACTCATCGTCGGCTTTTTTGTACCTGCCAAATAGAAGATGCTGCCTACTTCCTTGTTGAATATCTTCACAAGGGAGCACTATTGCATCATTTATTCGCCTTGAATTAGTTTGCCAAAAATTACTCTGAGTAGCTCCCTTTCTTATACTGATTGGTATTACATACAAAAACTAAAAATAGTGCTAAATTCATCCAGCCTACTACCCAAACGACTTCCAAAAGCCCGACATGCAGAACTCCCCATATCGAGTTCCTTTGGGTGTAAAAATAACAATAACAATGAAGGATAGATTCAATGTACAAAATTTTGGTACCTGGCCTGCTTGCCATCAGCTTAAGTGCCTGCCAACTAAATACGGCAAACACCGACCAGCCTCAGGGTCAAGAACCCGCTGTCAAAACACAAGCCAACACCCAGCTGCAAGGCTTAATAGATCAGGCATGGCTAGTCACCTTAGATGCCAGTCCGGATTTTGCCTACTCTCAAGGCAACTTAGATAAGGCGGGACAACTTGCCGACCTGTCACCTTTGGCTCTGGCTAACCTCAACAAGAGACGACAGGTAATACTCGACTCACTAAAGGTGCTGGATAGAAGTCCGCTGACGAAAGAGGAAAAAATTAACGCGCAGATTTTACAAGATCAACTGCAAAACAGCGTCGACCTCTATCGATATAAAGATCACTACCTTCCCATCTCGTCTGAGAGTGGTTTTCATGCCTATATCGCCTCGATAGCTAAAGCCCGTTTTACAAGCGCGCAGGACTATAGAGACTATATCGCCAAGCTAAGAGCACTGCCAACCTACTTCGCACAGCAGACTCATTGGTTACAACAAGGATTAGAGAGTGGAATTACGCCGCCTAAAATAACGCTCAAAGGATTTGAAGAGAGCATCAGCGCTTTTATCGTGCCGGTCAAACAGAGTGGCTATTTTAAGCCTTTCACTCAGTATCCAAAGCATTTCACTGATACGCAGAAGACAGCATTGACCCAAGAGGGCCTGGAGCTGATTCAGAATACCGTGCTTCCTCTGTACCAGCAGTTCTACGATTTTATGACCATGAGCTATATTCCCGGAGCCCGTACCAGCATCGCAACCGCCAGTCTTCCCGACGGTGAAGCCTTCTATGAAAACCGAGTCAGGTATTACACCACCCTGAATATGAGCTCAGATCAGGTCCACCAGCTGGGATTAAAAGAGGTCAAACGGATCCGGGCTGAGATGGAAACCATTATCAACGAAGTCGGCTTTAAGGGCACTTTTGCTGAGTTTCTCCATTTCCTGCGAACCGATCCTCAATTCTATCCGACGTCTGCCGAAGAGTTATTGAAAGAAGCCGCCTACATAGCCAAGAAAGCCGATGCCATGCTGCCGAAATATTTTGGCAAGCTTCCCCGCACGCCATATGGCATTCAGGAAGTACCGGCCGAGATAGCACCTAAATACACCACGGGACGCTACTCCGGCTCAAACAGGGATGATGAGCCAGGCTATTACTGGGTCAATACCTATGCACTCGATAAGCGACCACTGTATGAGATGGAAGCCCTAACTCTTCATGAAGCGGTACCAGGACATCATCTGCAGATATCCCTCAATACCGAACTCACCTCGCTACCAAACTTTCGCCGCTATAGCTATATATCCGCATTTGGTGAGGGGTGGGGACTCTACTCCGAGTATCTGGGTTTAGAAGCGGGTTTCTACCAGGACCCCTACAGTAATTTTGGCCGGTTAACCTATGAGATGTGGCGAGCGGCCCGATTAGTTGTCGATACCGGCATGCATGCCAAAGGCTGGAGTCGCCAACAGGCCTTAGACTTCATGGCCGGCAACACCGCGCTCTCTATGCATAATGTCACCACGGAAATTGACCGATATATCTCCTGGCCAGGTCAGGCACTGTCATACAAGATTGGTGAACTCACCATAAAACGCTTGCGGGCTAAGGCAGAGGATGCACTAAGTGAAGAGTTTGATATCAGGGCCTTCCACGATGCGATCCTGGAGAATGGTTCGGTGCCGATGCAGGTACTGGAGCAGCAGATAGATGATTTTATTTCAACTCAGAAAGCGCTAAAGGGCAGCTAATCCCCCCAGAATAAGCCACGAGTTACGGGCTAAAGAGAAACCTGAAGATCTCTTACCCGTAACCGTTGGCTCGCGGCGAATTTACTCTCTGTGCTACACTGCTAATCAAGATACATAATCTCAGTAAATATCATGTCGATAGCCCTGGAAGCACACGCTAATATTCAAAAAGATGCCCTTGAAATGAGCCTATCATCCGAGCAAAACCTAGACTCTGCAGAGCAGCAGGCAATGTGGTCACAGGTTACCGAATCGGTCATCAAAATTGATGATATCAGCTTAGCCTATTCCTTCATCGAACATCCCCAAAGCCAGAAGGCCATAGTAATCAGCAATGGCCGGATCGAGTCATACATTAAATATCGGGAACTGATTTTCGATCTCTATCGTCAGGGCTATAGCATCTACACCCTAGATCATCGCGGCCAAGGCTTATCGAGCAGAACCACGAGCAACCCTCAACAGGGGCACATAGACAGATTCGATACCTATATTGATGACTTCGCACACTTTATAGAAACGGTCGTAAAACCCAAAAAATATATCGATCTATTCCTTGTAGGTCACTCTATGGGAGGGGCCATTGGCACCCTTTACATGGAAAAATACCCTGATACCTTTAGGGCGGCCGCCTTTTCGGCCCCCATGTATGGCATCAAGCTGCCTATAAGTCGCCGCTTTATCCGCTGGCTGGCTCACTTACTCGATACCACAGACTCAGGCAAAGGGCCTAACTATGTGCTGGGGGGAAGTGACTACGAGCCCGTTGAGTTTGCCAAGAATGACCTGACTCATAGCCAACTTCGCTACGACAATTACAAGAAGTTATACCTAGAGCACCCTCAGGTGCAGGTCGGATCGCCGACCAACCGCTGGCTACATGAGTCTATCGATGCGGGAGAGCGCGCAACCTTAGCCGCTAAACACAGTCGGGTGCCCATTTTGATTCTTCAGGCCGATGAAGATACGGTTGTCGATAACTTCGCGCAATATCACGCCGTTGGCGGACTCTGTCAGCTACTCAATGTTCCTAATGCTCGTCATGAGGTCTTTATGGAAAAAGATGAAGCCCGCAACTTTGCCATCGATGCCTTATTGAAATTTCTGGCTTCTCACAAATCATAACCACCCACAATGATTTCAGCCGATATTAAAGGGAGCTAAGCTCCCTTTAAACTACCTTCCCGAACCGGCTCTATCAACCTAGCTGCCCCGCGACCATCAACTCACGGGTCTCGGGGATCTCATTGTATGAGAGCACATGTAACCCTCTGGCAAAGGCCAATGCATAACGGGCAAGAATCGGCCTGAGTTGTGGCGACACCAACAACATAGGACTATGCCCCTGCTCCTTTGCATCCGCTAATATTTGCGGCATCTTTTGCTGCAACTGTGCCAGTAACTGTGGTTCAACCGGAAAACTGTCCAGCGCTATCTTGCCCTGTTGCTGAGACTGGTTCAGTGCGGTCATCAATGTTTGTTCCAGCTCAGGCGCCAAGGTCAATACATTGATCTGCGGAGCTGAGCCCGCAATAGAGTGAAGAATACTATTGCGAAGAGCGCACCGAACATCGGCGGCCAACAAGACAGGGTCTTTACTGTTTTCACTGCAATCGAGCAAGGTGGTCGCTATAGTGCGGATGTCCTTCAATGACACCTGCTCTTTGAGCAATAATCGATATACCTTAAGCTGCTGGATCGGGGTTAACGCCGTACTTAAGGATTCTGCCAATTTAGGTGACTGTTTCGCGAGACGATCGTTCAAGGCGATGACATCATCATGTTGCAGCATATCCGGCAAAGACTCACGTATAAGCTTACTCACATGAGTCGCGATAACAGTGGCATTATCGACAACCGAATACCCCAGATTTAACGCCTTAGCCTTTAACTCAGGTTCTATCCAGGTGGCATCCATATTGTAGGCTGGCTCCTTGGTTATGACACCGTCGATATCACCGAAGACCGGGCCACTCTTGATGGCCATCAGTCGCTCAGGCTCCAGCTCTGCGGTGACCACAGGGTTACCCATCAGATTAATCTGATACGCATTGGGCGCTAAGGCCAAATTATCCCTTACCCTGACTTCGGTAAGCAAAAAACCCGCCTGCTCAGACAAGGTTCGCCTGATACCCGTCAGCCGCTTCTGCAACTCGGCGCCCTTGCTGCGCTCAACAAGATGAACTAATCGATAACCCAAGCGCACCTCGATAAGGTCGGTGAACGGCAATGCCTCCCAACTGGGGGCTGAGGGCTCCGACAGACTCTTCTCTAACTGCTCCTCAACTTCCGCTTCGGGTTGGACAGCTCTTCCCTGACTCTGCTTCCAGGCTGCGAAACCTAACAAGGCTGCAAATGAGAGGAAGACAAAAGCAGGCATACCCGGCACTAAACCAAGGATAGTCATCACCGCAGCTGCGGTTGCCAACGTCTTAGGATTAGCCAGCAACTGCTTACTCAGTTGAGTCGGCATCTCCTCGGCATCGGAGACGCGCGTCACGATAATAGCCGCTGCGGTAGCCAGCAGCAGAGAAGGAATTTGGGCAACGAGTCCATCACCAATGGTCAGCAGGGCGTAAGTCCTGAATGCTTCTCCTGCACTCAGACCATGCATGAAGACACCAATAGCGATACCGCCAAGAATATTGATGGCCAAGATCATTAAACCTGCGATGGCATCACCACGCACAAACTTAGATGCGCCGTCCATTGAACCATAGAAATCGGCCTCACGGGCAACGTCCTGACGACGCACTCTTGCTTGCTCCTGACTCAAGACCCCCGCATTGAGATCCGCATCGATAGCCATCTGTTTGCCGGGAAGAGCGTCGAGAGTAAAGCGCGCCGACACCTCAGAGATCCGCTCCCCGCCCTTAGTGATCACCACAAAGTTAATGATCATCAAGATTAAGAAGATCACCCCGCCGACGACATAGTTACCATTGATAACGACCTCACCAAACGCCTGAATCACCCGTCCTGCGGAATCACCTCCCTGATGCCCCTCGATAAGAACCACACGCGTCGATGCCACGTTCAAGGTTAACCGCATCAAGGTGGCTAACAAGAGCACTGTAGGGAAGACCGAAAAGTCTATGGGACGCCTGATGGAAACGCTGACAAGCAACACCATTACAGCCAGCACAATGTTGAAGGTAAACAGGATATCCAGCAACCAAGGGGGCAATGGAAGAATAACCATGGCAAGAATGGCAAGCAGCATGATAGGGATCCCTATATAGCTGCGATTGCCTGCAAAAGTGCGCGATAACCAGTTCATGGTTCAATATCCTCAAATCGTGTCGCTATAACTTGTAGAGCGACGGTGATGAAATAAAAGTTAGTTAATGGCTCTCTAATCACGATGTAATGTCAGTGGAATAAAGACGTTGAATAGAGACTCCGGCCTTATCTTCTGCCTCGTCATTCGGCCATAGAGCACTCTTCATATCTCTAATTCTCTAATCACGACGTAAATGAGGTGGAATAAAGAAATTAGGTAGCGGGTCTGGTCTTTGCTGCTTACCTTGGCGTGCGGCCTTAATCTGTAACACATAACTGAGCACATGAGCGATGGCGATAAACAGGGCTGCCGGGATCTGCTGCTCGACTTGGGTCGAGTAGTAGATAGCACGCGCCAATGGCGGTAACTCGATCACCTCAACATCATGATGTTTAGCAATCTGGCGCATATATAACGCCAGCTCATCTGTTCCCTTGGTAAGCACGTAAGGTGCGTCGGCTTTCTCGACATCATATTTAAGTGCAACAGCGTAGTGATTGGGGTTAACCAACAAGACATCGGCTTGCGGGACTGCAACATCGGCTCTGGAACGACCGATGCGCTGCTGTAACTGACGAATTTTCGCCTTAATCTCTGGCTTGCCTTCCTGTTGTTTATGCTCATCCTTCACATCCTGTCGGGACATCTTCAACTCGTTATGATGATGCCAATACTGATATGGGACATCGATAAAGGTGATCACCAGCATGCCCAGTCCCAAGTACAGCATTCCCAAAGACAAGATGTCGATGCCCTTGCGTACGGCTTCGTCGATGGGTAGTTGGCTATAACTCAACAGGCTTTGCAGGTTATATTCAAGAAAGGTAAACATGATGCCGATCAGCAAAACTATTTTAAGTATCGACTTCACCAGCTCAACCAAAGACTTCACCGAGAACATCCTCCCTATGCCGGCGATGGGATCGATGCGACTGTATTTGAAGGCGGCATTCTTAAAATTAAAAACCGGCCCACCAGGCATGGAACCCGCAACCATAGATAGCACGGCGATCAAAACAATAATGGGGCCCAAAATGTTGAGGATCTCCACTAAAGATGTGCCTAAGTGGATCATCATCATTCCCGGTTCATCCAACTCAGCCTTGGTGAGCGACATATTGAACTGAGCAACCCGAGCAACTTGTGTGGCAAACCAGTCTGCACTCGCCGTCAGCATCAGGGAGCAACCTATGATTAAGGCTGTCGCCGCAAGATCTTTGGATCTGGGAACCTGCCCCTGCTCCCGTGCCTTCTTGAGTTTCTGGGGGGTCGCCTTTTCAGTTTTCTCTGACCGGTATCTTTACTCATCTCTAGCCACCTATAAATTGATACATGGCTTCAAGCGCATCGAGACAGATATCACTGTAACGGCTAGGCAAACCACTGAAAGAGAGCATCACGCATAGCAGTCCCATCAGCATCGACATGGGGAAGCCTAATGCAAATACATTCAAAGATGGGGCGGCACGACTTAGGACACCAAAGGTAATATTCACCATCAACATGGCTAAGATGGAGGGCAAGGCTAACATCAGAGCCGATGCAAAGATCCAGGCAAAGCGGCTAACGAGTCCCATGAGAGGAAGATCGAATACTCCTGAACCTATGGGCCAAAGACGAAAACTATCGACGAGTACACCTATCGCAACCAGATGCCCATCCAGAGCGAGGAACAGTAGCGTGCCATACAACAAAAACCACTGTCCCAGAATAGGGTTTGAGCTGCCATTAGCCGGATCATTCATCACAGCCATAGCCAGCCCCATCTGCATGGACATCATGGCACCGAGCAGTGTCATCACATGGATCATTATGGTCAGAAAAAGCCCCAGCATAAACCCAACCAACAACTGCTCGATCGCTAAAAAAAGCGCCCCGACAGAGATGGCATCCACCTCAGGAAGTGGCGGTAGCATGGGAGCAAGCAAGGCTGAAATAGTCAAAGCCAGCAACACCCTTACCGTAGCCGGAATATAGCTACTGCTCAAAAATGGCATCACCATAAACGCGCCCATAATACGAAAAAATGGCCACCAGAAAATGCCGATAAATGAACTGAGTTGAGCCGAGGTCAGAGACAGCATGATTAACCGATAATGTGGGGGATGTTCATAAACAGGCGATCAAACAGATCTGAGATCTGTTGCAACAGCCACTGTCCGGAGAACAACACCATTAAGAGAGTCAGCACCAGTCTGGGTAAGAAACTGAGCGTTTGCTCGTTAACTTGCGTCGCCGCCTGAAACACCGCAATGATCAATCCTACCAAGAGGCTAGGTACAACCAAGACACCTACCATGGCAACCACCAGATAGATGGCATCGGAAAAGATTGAGGTCAGCTCGTTGACGTCCATACCCTTACCTTAAACCTTGAGCTAACAGAGTAAGCACAAGCGCCCAGTCATCGAACAGCACTATGACGCTGACCAGCAAGCATGCTGAGAAATAGATCATATCGACCAAAGATATCACCCGTCCTGTTTTGTTAATTAATTGCATTTAACTCACCAAAGCCGTCATTAAATGACAGCCGATAGCTGTCGACTGTTTTTATCAAAAAAACCAGCTATCCAAAACTGGCGACTAACGTACTGACCGTCATAGACCAGCCATCCACCAGCACAAATACCATCAACTTAAAAGGCAATGAGATAATCAAAGGCGAAAGCATCATCATCCCCATCGACATCAGCACACTGGCAACGACCAAATCGATGACAAGAAAAGGAAGGAACAGGAGGAATCCAATCTGAAAGGCGGTCTTGAGTTCGCTCAACACGAAGGCAGGCATAAGCACAAAGAAGGGGATCTCATCGGCTGTCAGAGTGACGGGTTCATCTGCAATTTTTAGCATCTGCTCAAGATCGGTTTCTCGTGTCTGCGCCAACATAAACTTACGCAAAGGTACGACACCAATATTGACCGCCTCAGGTAGTTCTATCAGCCCCTGATCGTAGGGCAGATAAGCCTCATCATAGATAACCTGGCCAACAGGCCTCATCACAAAGATAGTGAGTACCAGAGCAATACCGAGTAACACCTTGTTGAACGAAGCCGCTTCGCGGCAGTAGAGATAAAAAACATCTTTGCTCTCCCATCCTAAATACTTTCTAGAGGCGACCTAATTAGGGTTGCTAACCTAGGAGTATTGTCATGAACACATCCGAACAACAACGCTTTAATTCCCTTTATGAACAACATCTTACCAACTTAACTCTGCAAGGCAAGCGACCCGCTACTATCGATGCCTATTCTCGTGCAGTACGCCGTATCTCTGCCTATTTTGATGCTTGCCCTGATAACCTGAGTACCGATGATTTAAAGCGTTACTTTGCCGATTTAATCGCGTCCCACTCATGGAGTACCGTTAAGCTCGACCGTAATGGATTGCAGTTTTTCTACCGTCATGTGCTTAACCAAAGCTGGGAGTGGCTCAACATCGTCAAGCCACCACAAGTAAAACGCCTGCCTGATATTCTTACGCCTTGTGAAGTGGCCATCGTTATTAGTCTCACCCGTCAGCTGCGCTATCAGGTCTGCTTTTTGACCCTTTACAGCATGGGATTACGACTCGGTGAAGCGGTGTCGTTGCGTGTCGGGGATATCGATTCGAAGCTGATGCAGGTGCATATTCGTGATGCTAAAGGCGGCAAGGACAGATTAGTGCCTTTGCCTAAACGCACTTTGCTTGCGCTACGATATTACTGGCAAACCCATCGCCATCCTCGCTTTCTGTTTCCTGGTAAGGATAACCAGCCTGACTCCTTGATGGACAGAGGTGGGATTCAGAAAGCGATGAAGCGCGTTATCGCTGAGTGCAATATTCATAAATCCATCAGCCCTCACAACCTGCGTCACAGCTATGCGACCCATCTATTAGAGCAAGGTCTCG